>Ga0207694_10000103_pt1 | contig 92553 bp, 59 predicted proteins | sample KBSC34metaG_FD_184353 | JGI IMG/M metagenome (GOLD analysis project Ga0207694, IMG submission 184353) | Corn rhizosphere microbial communities from Kellogg Biological Station, Michigan, USA - KBS C3-4 metaG (SPAdes) (version 2) | ecosystem: Host-associated > Plants > Roots > Rhizosphere > Soil... | reverse complement strand
CGAACCATGGGATCTGGACGAGGCCATCCTCTCCGACCCCGGGAAGCGCAAGGATGTCAGCGAAAAGATCAATGGATTGGTCAACCAGTTGCCTGAAGCGATCAAGGAGGTATTGCAAGCCCAGCGCAAGCTGCATGAAGCGCATGTCCACAGTTTGTTGCAGGTGCAGGAGCAGGCGGTCCATTTGCAGGCCACCTTGCTGGACCCCAAGCAGGCGACCAGACTGGGCGCACCGGTGGCCAACGTCACTCAGGTTCAGCGCGTCATCACCATCCAGGTCCGCACCGCCGCCATCATGGAGATGATGATGGATCCTGCTACGGAACGGTATGTGACGATCTCCGTGAAGCTGCCCATCGGCGAGGCGCTGGATGCGATGGTGCAGGGCGTGCGTCCCGCTTCGCTGGGGATGACAATGGAAACCAAGGTCGGTACCGATCGCACGACGCGCCACCAGAGCCGGGATGCCTTGCGCAAGCTGGCCAAGCACCAGGCGCGCGGCTTGCAGTTGCCGGAGTATTTTCCGGTGGTGGTGACCGAGCGCAAGCTTGCGGAGTTGAAAGCGCATGCCGGGCGTCAGCAGGAGCAGCTTGTCGAGGTCGTGGGGGACGGGCAACTGGGGCATTTGTCTGAGCGATTCCAATTGCCGAAATCCACCGCGCTCAAGCTGCTGGGCGAGCAGGCCAGCCTGGCCAAGGCCGGCCGACAGGCGCTCTGGTCGCGTCAGGGGAAGATCACGCTGGTGTTGGCCTCTGTGCAGATGGCCGCGCTGACGGCGGCGCTCAACAAGCTCGATCAGGAGGAAGGCGATGCCTATGTGGATACGCTCATGTCCGTGATGGGCAGTACCGCTGGTTTGCTGGAGGGGGCGTTCGGAATTTCTGCGGCGGCGGTGGAAATCAGGAGAGCGGGGAACAAGCTGGTGCTTTCCAGCAGTCTTATGGCGGCCTCTGTTTTGCGTCTGTTGTCGGGGATGGCCGGGGCGGCGGCTTCTGGGTTTGATATGGTTGCGGCGATAGCAAAATACTCTTCTAGGAACGCAAGAGGAGAGCGAGCTGCTGCCAAGTCGTATCTTGTTAGCTTTGGCTTTTTTGCCGCTTCTGCTATTTCGGCGTCGGGCAGCTTCACTATCGCTTTTGCTAATGCTACGGTGTCGAGATTCGTGATTTCACGAGCGATCGTGGTCGGACTAGGCGGTGCGACGAGCGCAACGATGGTTGCCGCGACTGCTACAGGAATTGGGATTCTCTTGGGAATCGCAGGTTTTGCCTTTGCTCTATATGCTGAGAGCCTTGAAGACGATTTGAACGAAATCTTCTTGAAACGCTGTTACTGGGGCAAAAGCGAGCGTACCGAAACACGCTTTGCAGCGGCTGAAGAGCCGCTCGATAAAAGAAATCTCGAGGAGATGCTGACGTGGAGCGAGCGCGGCTTGGCGGCCGAAGTGAAAGGTTTTCAATCGCTGTCAGTCGGTGTCAAGGCATCTCTGACCTGGTCGAAGAATTACTTCAGCGATAACGTCCTCCAGGCCCGCATTGAGGTTGTCCATGAAGGACAGGCGCCACGGGTCGACTATACCGTGCAATTGCTGCCGGAAAATCTTGGCCGAACGGCGGAAGAGTCGGCGTTGATGGTGCTGGATGCAGACAGCCGACGTTATGTCTTAGATATCAAGATGCCGTTGGATGCTAAAACTTGGAACGCAGCGCAGTCCGCACATTTGACTTACCGCCTTTATGAGCAAGTTCCGCGAGCGCCGTTCGCCCAAGATGCTTTTGAGCTCAAACGCGTTTAACAATCGGGATTCTCATCATGAAGAAAAATCATCGGCGCGAACGACAATCACGCAGAAGGTCCACCGTCGAGGATATCGACGTATCGCTCGATATATTGCCGCATGAAAGCGAATTCGTCCTGTATCACTGGGCCGGCGAGCCTGCCAGCGACGTGTTTTTTGGATTGAATTCAAATCCGGCATTCAAGGGACTGGGTGATGAAGCCATCTTGCTTCCACCGCATAGCCTGAGCGTTAGCCGTACACCACATTCCGGAAACTTCATCAAGGAAGTCCATCCGCATGGATTGGCATACGCGGACGGGGGCGCGTCGATTACGGGGTTGATGACGTTTACCGCGCTATTCGCGTCGCCAGGCTTTTTTCTTCATCTCTCTGTGACCTTAAATGATCTTTTGAGCGGAAGGATAGATTTATTTTTAGACTCTGTAGGAATCATTGTGCTGATTATCTTGGGCCTGATGATATGGTGTGCCGTGCGGTTTGATATATCCGGCTACCGCTACGCCCCAATCCTCTTCGACCGCGCAGCCGGCAAGGTCCATGTCTTCACCGACAGGACCTCGCTCTTCAGCCTCCTACCGTTATGGGGCGGAGGCAAATACGATATCCAGTCCTATGACTGGTCTTGTACGAGAGTTCAAGTCTGTCGCTCGCGCGTCGTCACGAAAAACCACACGCAAGTCCTCGCTTCACTGCACTGCGTAGTCATCAAAGGTCCGAAAGATGACACGGTAATCGCGCAATTCCCCTTGGGCGGCACGGTGTCTTCGCTGGCGGTGCAGTTGCTGCTGAACCAATGGGAACACATCCGCCGCTTCATGCAGCATGAGGGCCCGCTGCTCAACGAGGGCGAGCAGGTCTACGTTCCCCACGGGAGCTCCCTGTTGCGCGCTTTGTGCTGGTGCCAGCCGCTGATTGGTCCGGGGCGATATCCGTTTACTTTCCTCATGGTGCTGGCGCAGTTGTTCGCGCTTTGCTTCTTGTGGTTCACGATTCCTTATGGCTTGCTGGGCTGGGTCTGCTATCACCTCAAGAGCAAGCCGAAATGGCCAGCAGAAATCCTGTCCAGCGTAGGTCGTCGGTAGCGTAACGATCCCCCGAATGCTCCCCGATAGCGTCATTTTTTTCAGACCACCCAGTCTGTGTTTGTCTTCCCCGTAACACTTGCCGCAGGGATTTTGCGCTATCCTCCACCGCACCTCTGTCTTCAATCTCGTTGCAGGACCCCACTGATCGCAGGAGCGTAAATGACCGCAGCCGCCCATCTCGACATCGACCCTCGTGGCCTGGCCACGCTGACCCTCAATCGCCCTGATGTCCACAATGCTTTCGACGATCAACTGATCGCCCACCTGATCGACCTCATCAACGAGGCGCGTGACGACAAGCGTACTCGCGTCCTGCTGCTGGCCTCCACCGGCAAGTCCTTCTCCGCCGGTGCCGACCTGGCCTGGATGCGCCGCATGGCCGATGCCTCGCGCGATGACAATCTGCGCGATGCCCGCAAGCTGGCCTTGCTGATGGAAACCCTCAACAGCTTCCCGGCACCGACGGTGGCCAAGGTCCAAGGCGCAGTGATGGGCGGCGGTGTCGGCCTGGTTTCCTGCTGCGACATCGTGGTGGCTTCCGAGGCGGCCTTCTTTGCGCTTTCCGAAGTCAAGCTGGGCCTGGCTCCGGCCGCCATCAGCCCGTACGTGATCGCCAAGATGGGCGTATCGCAGGCGCGCCGCTTTTTCGTCTCGGGCGAGCGTTTCTCTGCCGTCCGCGCCGCCGCCATCGGCCTGGTGCATGAAGTGGTGCTGGCCCAGGAACTGGATGCCAAGGTGCTGCAAGTGATCGATACCTTGCTGGCCAACGGACCACAGGCCATGCGCGCCGCCAAGCAACTGGTACAGGTCGCCAATCCGCTGCAGGTCACGCCTGAACTGGCGGAATATACGGCCGGCGTCATCGCCGACCTGCGCGCCTCCCCGGAAGGGCGGGAAGGCCTGCGCGCCTTCCTCGAAAAAGACGCCCCGGCTTGGACACGCGCTTCATCTTCAGCAGGATAAACATGAAATCCATGCACGTAGCCATCGCCGGTGCCGGTCCGGCCGGATTGGCCATGGCGCTCTATCTCAAGCGCGCCGGCCATCGTGTCACCTTGCTGGAGCGCTTCGTTACGGCCGCGCCAGTCGGTTCCGGCCTGATCCTGCAGCCCACCGGTCTGACGGTACTGGAAGACCTGGGCCTGTTCTCGCGCATCGCCGCGCTGGGCCAGCGCATCGACCGCCTCTACGGAGCTGATGCCCGCAGCGGCAAGACGGTGCTGGATGTGCGTTATGACGCCGTGCGCGGAGGACGCTATGGCATTGCGGTCCATCGTGCGGCCCTGTTCGGCGTCCTGCAGGAAGCGGCGCAACGGGAAGGGATCGAAGCCGAAACCGGCCATGAGATCAACGGCCTGGAACATGGCAGCGCAGGTGCCAGCCTGAGCACTGCGGATGGCCGCCGCATCGGTCCCTTTGATCTCGTCATTGATGCCAGTGGTGCCCGTTCGCTGCTGCGCCGCCACGCGCTCAACAGCTGCGAACCTAAGCGCCTGCCCTATGGGGCCTTCTGGGTTTCCTTGCGCGCCCAGCCAGGCCTGTCGTTCGGTGTGAATTCGCTGGTGCAGCGCTATCGCCGCGCCAGCACCATGATCGGGGTGCTGCCCATCGGTCGCCCGAGGCTGCAGGATGATCCCATGGTGGCCTTCTTCTGGAGTACCAAGCCGGACCAGGTGGAGCAGATCAAGCAACGGGGGCTGGAAGCATGGAAGGAGGGAGTTCACGCGCTGTGGCCGGAATGTGAACCCTATCTGGCCCAGATCGATGGCTTCGAACAGATGACGCTGGCGCGCTACGGCCATCACACCCTGCCTTCGCCCTATGGCCAGCGGCTGGCCATCATCGGTGATGCTGCCCACTCCACCAGCCCGCAGCTGGGGCAGGGAGCCAACATGGCCTTGCTCGATGCACGGGCGCTGATTCATGCCCTGCAGCAGTCCGATACGCTACAACAAGCGCTGCCCCGCTATGCCGCTTCACGCCGCCGCCACGTGCGGACCTTCCAGGCGATGTCGGCGATGTTCACGCCGTTCTACCAATCCGATTCGGTGTGGTTGCCTTGGGTGCGCGACCAATTGGCGGCGCGCTTGTCGGTGGTGCCGCCTGCACCGCAAATGTTGGCCCGGATGGTGGCCGGCACTTTGGTCGATCCCTTCACCTCGATTGGCTTGCAGGAGCGCGACTGGAATATCGCACCCCAGCCCTCGGCCCTGGGCTGATCGGGTTCAATCCGGGAGGACGTTTTCCTTCACTTGCGCTCTTCGCGGCAGAACATGCGGCCGCGGCGCTGGCAGCGTTCGCGTTCCTCGGGCGTCATCGCTTCCCAGCGCGCCTGCATGAAGCGGCGCTTCTCATGCCAACCGCCATGTCGCCCGCGGAAACCGCCGAACAGCACCCGGCACAGCACCAGCAATCCCAGCGCCCGCCAGAAGCCGATCTCGGCTACGCCCGGGAAGATCGGCGGCATCACCCAGTTCCACAGCAGCATCACCACCACGCCCAGCAGGGGCAAGCACAGCAGGCACAGCAGCAGTTTCACGCCCCAGCGGCGCGGATCACGCCCGCCACGGAAGCCACGATCGCGGCGCGCCGGGGTGGGGGGATTTTGAGGCATGTCGTTCTGTTCCATTACATCTCCAATTCGTCATAAACCGCCTGCAAGCGCTCGCGCAGATGCAGGACTGCATAGCGCTTGCGCGCCAGCAGGGTATTGAGGCTGGTGCCACTGGCAGCAGCCATTTCCTTGAAACTGAGGCCATCGAGTTCGTGGGCAATGAAGACCTCGCGCTGCGCTGGCGGCAATTCGTCCAGTGCCGCCTGCAAGGCCTCGATCAGCGCCGCACGCGCATAGGCCGCTTCCGGACCGCCATCGCTCGCCGGCAGCACCAGGTCCAGCCGCCAGCTGTCTTCGCCACCCTCGACTTGCTCGATGTCGTGCGCCTCGGGCAAGGGCTCTTCCTTCTTCTTGCGGAAGCGGTCGATGATGCGGTTGCGCGCCACCCGGAACAGCCAGGCGCTGACCTGCTCGATGGGCTCCGGCAGGCGGTAGGCCTGGACGAACTCGTAGAACACTTCCTGCAGGATGTCTTCGGCCTCACCGGCGTCCGCCACCCGGCGGCGGATGAAGCCGCCCAGCCGGCTGCGTTCGCGCATGACGGTGGCGGTGATCTCGCGGTCCTGGTCGCTCATCGGGGAGAGGGTGGAAATGGGCTGCATGCCCTGAAGACGGTTGTTCTCAGGGCATATTGTGGATCGGGAGGAAAAAAACAGGGGAAACTGCGAAGGGGAAATGAAGAAACAAGCAAAACCAGCGCGTTTGCGCGGGGAGCCATGGCCCTGCAAGCCGCTCCCCGCCTGAGGGTCCAGCCCTTACAGTTCGATGCGGGTGCCCAGCACCTGCAGGAACTGCGCCAGCCACGCGGGATGCGCCGGCCAGGCCGGGGCCGTGACCAGCTTGCCGTCGGTGATGGCGGCATCCACGGCGATATCGGCGAATTGTCCGCCGGCCAGCTTCACTTCCGGCGCGCAAGCCGGATAGGCCGAGACCTTTTTGCCTTCCAGCACGCCCGCGGCGGCCAGCACTTGCGGACCGTGGCAAACCGCAGCGATGGGCTTGTCGGCCTTGGCGAAGGCTTGCACCAGCTCGATCACCTTGGGGTTCAGGCGCAGGTATTCCGGGGCGCGGCCACCGGCTACCACCAGCGCGTCATAGCCTGCCGCGCTGACGTCGTCGAAGCTGGCGTTGAGGGCGAACTGGTGGCCGGGCTTCTCGGTATAGGTCTGGTCGCCTTCGAAGTCGTGGATGGCGGTTTTGATCTTGTCGCCGGCTTTCTTGCCGGGGCAGACCGCGTGCACAGTGTGGCCGACCATCTGCAGGGCCTGGAAGGGCACCATGGTTTCATAATCCTCGGCGAAATCACCGGTCAAGAGCAGGATTTTCTTTGCAGCCATCGTCATCTCCTTGGGATAAGGCCGCCGGCGCGGGGAGGGACCGGGCGGCCGGGTTGAAACGCATCTTGTTGCGGGCTCGCTTGGGCAGGATTCACTCCAGCCAGCGCATCCGGCGCGACTGTCCCATCAGGAAGTCGCGGTTGAGCTCCACGCAGTCGCGCAGGTAGCTCCACAGGGCCGATACCCGCGCCACATGGCGCTGCTCGCTGGAAGCCACCAGCCAGAAGGTGCGGGTGATGGCGATCTGTTCGGGCAGTACCGGCACCAGCTCGTCGGACTGCTGCGCCAGGAAGCAGGGCAGGATCGCCAGTGCCCGACCGGCACAGGCCGCCGTGTATTGCGCCACCACGCTGGTGCTGCGGAAGGCCCGGAAAGCGTCGGGTGCCACCGTATCCTTGTAGCGCAATTCTTCACTGAAGACCAGGTCATCGATGTAGCCGATGAAGTTATGTTGCGCCAGGTCATCCATGGTGTGAATCGGCGCGTGCCTCTCCAGGTACTCACGTGAAGCATAAAGCTTCAGGACATAGTCGGACAGTTTTGTGACCACGTAATTACCCGACAGCGGCCGTTCGATCGACACGCTGATGTCGGCCTCATGCTTGGACAGATTCACGAAACGCGGCATCGGCAGCATGTCCACCGTGATGTGGGGATTGCGGGCGCAGAAATGCGCGATGTGCGGTGCCAGCACGAAGGTGCCGAAGCCTTCGGTCGCGCCCAGCCGCACCTGGCCGGAGAGCTTGCTGTTGTGTCCGCCCAGTTCTTCGGTGGCGGCGTACAGGGTGCTTTCTACCTGTTCGGCATATTCCACCAGGCGGTAGCCGTCGGCGGTGAGCTTGTAGCCGTGGTTGTTGCGATCGAAGAGCTGGCTGCCGACCTGCTCCTCGAAGCGCTTCATGCGGCGCGAGACGGTCGAGTGGTCGATGCCCAGTTTCTTGGCGGCATCCACCAGGCCCTGGCTGCGGGTGAGTTCGAGAAAGATCCTGAGGTTGTCCCAGTCCAGCATGTGGTCTCCATGGTTGCATCGCCGCCGATGTGCATCAATGCAAAAGCGTTTTGTCTTTGTGGTTATTGTATCGATAAATACGCACATGCAGAATAGCGGGGCCGTGATGCCGCCCGGGAAGACAGAGGCGACAGACGGCAGGAGACAACGGCAAGACCCGGCGTCCATGAACGCGGGCAGGTCCGACAACAATCACAAGATCAAGGAGACAAGATGTCCAAGAACGCTTTCAGCCGTTCCCTCACGGCTGCGGCCGTGGCCTGCACGGTGTCGCTGGCCACCACGGCCATGACGGCTTTGCCCGCTCGCGCCCAGGATGCCAATACGGTCAAGATCGGGGTGCTCACCGACATGTCCGGCCCCTACTCGGCCATGGGCGGCCAGGGTTCGGTGGTGGCCGCCAAGATGGCGGTGGAAGACTGCCTCAAGAATGAGTGCAAGGGCATGAAGATCGAGATCCTTTCGGCCGACAACCAGAACAAGCCCGACGTCGGCGTGACCCGCGCCCGCGAATGGCTGGACCGCGACAAGGTCGAGGCCATCGCCGATCTCACCAATTCCTCGGTGGCGCTGGCGGTGCAGAAGCTGATCAAGGAAAAGGGCGGCATCGCCATGTACAGCGGCCCGGCCACCGGCGCACTGACCACGGCCGAATGCGCCACCAACGGCTTCCACTGGATGTTCGATACCTATTCGCAAGCGGCCGGTGCGGCAGCGGCGCTGACCAAGCTGGGCAACAAGTCCTGGTACTTCGTAACGGTGGACTATGCCTTCGGCCATTCGCTGGAGAAGGATGCCTCCGATGTGGTCAAGGCCAATGGCGGTACGGTGGTGGGTTCGGTGCGCCATCCGCTCAATGCCTCTGACTTCTCGTCCTTCCTGCTGCAGGCGCAGGCCTCCAAGGCCCAGGTGATCGGGCTGGCCAATGGCGGCACCGATGTGGTCAACGCCATCAAGCAGGCCCGTTCCTTTGCCGTCGGCGGCAAGGACCAGCGCCTGGTGGCGCTGCTGGTGTTCCTTTCTGACGTGCATGCGCTCGGGCTGGAGGCTGCGCAAGGCCTGGTCTATACCGATGGCTTCTATTGGGATTACGACGAGCAGACCCGCGCCTTTTCCAAGCGCTTCGAAGCGCAGTTCAAGAACATCAAGCCGACCATGGTGCAGGCCGGTGTCTATTCCAGCGTCTACCAGTTCCTGAAGGCGCGCGCGGCCGCCAAGACCTCGGACTGGAAGGTCGTGGCGCAGAAGATGCGTGACATCCCGATTTCAGATGCCGTCATGCGCAATGCCTCCATCCGTCCGGATGGCCGCGTGATCCACGACATGTACCTGTACCAGGTGAAGACCCCGGCCGAATCCAAGGCGCCGTGGGATTACCTGAAGCTGCTGTCGGTGATCCCGGCCCAGCAGGCCTTCCGTCCGATGGACGCGGCCTGCCCGCTGGTCAAGCAGTAATGCCTGTGGCCGGGGGCTGCTCCCGGCCTTGCTCTCCCCCATCCTGTTCACCTCTTCACAATGGAAATTGCAATGAGCCAAGCCAACATCCCCAACGTTCCCCTGTACCTCAACGGTGAAAAGGTGCAGTCCACTTCCAAGGAGTGGCGCGACGTGCTCAATCCGGCCACCCAGGAAGTGGTGGCCCGCGTGCCCTTCGCCACCAAGGAAGAAGTCGACCGGGCCGTAGCCAACGCCAAGGAAACCTTCAAGACCTGGCGCAATACTTCACTGGCGCAGCGCATGCGCATCATGCTGAAGTTCCAGCAACTGCTGCGCGAGAACATTGCTCCGCTGGCCGAAATGATCACCCGTGAACACGGCAAGACCTTGCCGGATGCCGAAGGCGAAGTCATGCGCGGCCTGGAAGTGGTGGAACATGCCTGCTCCATCACCTCGCTGCAACTGGGCGAACTGGCCGAGAACGTCGCCGGCGGCGTGGACGTCTACACGCTCTACCAGCCGCTGGGCGTGGGGGCGGGCATCACCGCCTTCAACTTCCCGGTGATGCTGCCTTGCTTCATGTTCCCCATCGCCGTGGCTTGCGGCAATACCTTCGTGCTGAAGCCCTCCGAGCAGGACCCGACTTCCTCGCTGTTCCTGGTCGAGCTGGCCAACCAGGCCGGCCTGCCGCCGGGCGTGTTGAACGTGGTGCATGGCGGCCCGGACGTGGCCAACATGATCTGCGACCATCCCGATATCAAGGCAGTGTCCTTCATCGGTTCCACCCATGTCGGCACTCACATCTATCGCCGCGCCAGCGAAGCCGGCAAGCGCGCCCAGTGCATGATGGGCGCCAAGAACCACTGCATCGTCTTGCCCGATGCCCCCAAGGACCAGGCCATCAACAACCTGCTGGGTGCGGCTTTCGGCGCGGCTGGCCAGCGCTGCATGGCCAATTCGGTGGTGGTGCTGGTGGGCCAGACGCGCGAATGGATTCCCGAGATCGTCGAACGCTCCAAGGCCATGAAGGTCGGCCCCGGCACCGACCGCAAGGCCGATGTTGGCCCGCTGGTCTCGAAGGCGGCCAAGGAACGTGTCGAACGTCTCATCGCCAGCGGCGTGGAGCAGGGCGCCAAGTTGCTGCTCGATGGCCGCAACTGCAAGGTGGCCGGCAGCGAGAACGGCAACTTCGTTGGACCGACCGTCTTCACGGGTGTGAAGCCCGAGATGGACATCTACGCCCAGGAGATCTTTGGCCCGGCCATGTGCATCGTCGAACTGGACACGCTCGATGAAGCCATTGCCTTCATCAACGCCAACCCCAACGGCAACGGGACTTCCATCTTCACCAGCTCGGGCTATGCGGCGCGCAAGTTCCAGAACGAGATCGACGTCGGCCAGGTCGGCATCAACGTGCCCATCCCCGTGCCAGTGGCCTACTTCAGCTTCACCGGTTCGCGTGCGTCCAAGCTGGGCGACCTCGGTCCCAACGGCAAGCAGGCCGTCACTTTCTGGACCCAGACCAAGACCGTCACCGCACGCTGGTACGCGCCCGATGAAGAAGCCGGCCAGGTCAACACCACCATCACCCTGAAGTAAGGAGAGCAGCATGAGCGCCAACATCGTCTTCATCGGCCTGGGCAATATGGGTTTGCCGATGGCGCAGAACCTGGTCAAGGCCGGTTTTTCGGTCAGCGGGCATGACCTCGTCAAGGCCAGCGTGGACAAGCTGGTGGAAGTCGGCGGCAAGACCGAGGCCGATTCCATGGCGGCCGTGGCCAAGGCCGACGTGGTCATCACCATGCTGCCGGCCAGCCGTCACGTGGAGTCGCTCTATCTGGGCGATGCCGGGGTGCTGGCCTCGGCCAAGCCGGGCGCGCTCTTGATCGACTGCTCCACCATTGCTCCGGAAGCGGCGCGCAAGGTGGCCGCAGCGGCCAAGGCGCGCGGCTTCGAGATGCTGGATGCGCCGGTCTCCGGGGGCACCAACGGGGCGACGGCGGGCACCTTGACCTTCATGGTGGGCGGCAGCAAGGAGGCCTTCGAGGCCGCCCAGCCTTATCTGCAGAAGATGGGGAAAGCGATCTATCACGCAGGTGAAAGCGGCAGCGGCCAGACCGTCAAGGTCTGCAACAACATGCTGCTGGGCATCCTCATGATTGGGACGTCGGAAGCGATCCGCCTGGGCATGGCCAATGGCATGGATCCCAAGGTGCTGTCGGAAATCATGTCCAAGAGCTCGGGCCGCAACTGGACGCTGGAAGTCTACAACCCTTGCCCCGGCGTGATGGAAACGGCGCCGGCCTCCAAGGGCTATGCCGGTGGTTTCGGCGTGGACCTGATGCTCAAGGACCTGGGGCTGGCCGTGGAGAATGCGCTGGCCACCAACTGCGCCATTCCGCTGGGTTCGACGGCACGCAATCTGTACGACATCCACAGCATGAACGGGGCCGGCAAGCTGGACTTCTCCAGCATCTTCAACATGTTGGGCAAGGCGCAGTAAATCCGTATCACCCAGGCAGCAAAAAGGGACAGCCTCTTGCGGGGCTGTCCCTTCGTGTTTCTGCGTACTGATGTGCAGCTTATTTCTTCACTTCATCCTCGATGTGGGCGCGGATGATGTCGGCGAAATTGGCATCGGCCGTAAAGCCCAGCGCCTTGGCGCGCTTGGCTTCGAAGGCACCGGGCCAGGAATTGACGATGCGTTTGATGGCTTCGTCTTCCTTCCATTCGATCAGTTGCACCACTTCCTTGCCGGCGACCTGTTCCAGGGCCTCGACCATGTCCTTGACGGTCACGCACAGGCCGTCGATGGAGAGGAAGCGGGCCAGGCCCAGGTCAGCGCCATTGATTTCATGGCCGTGGATCAGGTTGGCGATGGCCTGGCGCGGCGACATCAGCCACATGCGGGTATCGGGCGTGACCGGGCAGACCGAAGGCTGGCCATTGAGCGGCTCGCGGATGATTCCCGAGGCGAAGCTGGAGGCCGCCTTGTTGGGCGCGCCCGGACGCACCGAAATGGTCGGCATGCGCAGCGCACGGCCGTCGATGAAGCCCTTGCGCGAATAATCCTGCACCAGCAGTTCGCCCATGACCTTTTGCGCACCGTAGGAGCTTTGCGGCATCAGCAGGGTGTTGTCGGGGACCACGGCCGGCAGTTCGCCGCCGAACACCGCCACCGAACTGGTGAAAACCACGCGCGGCTTGGTGCCCAGGGCACGGGCGCGTTCCAGGATGACGCGGGTGGCGTCGAAGTTGATCTTCATGCCCAGGTCGAAATCGGCCTCGGCGTGGCCGCTGACGATGGCGGCCAGGTGGAAGATGGACTGCGTCTCGGGCGTGATGACGCGCTCGATCACGGCGGCGTCGGCGATGTCGCCGGTGACGGCTTCGATGCGCGGATCAGTGAAACCCTGGGCCGGAACCACGTCCAGCAGGGTGATGCGCTTGATCTCTTGCGGCTGGCCGTCGCGGCCGGTCAGGGTGCCGCGCTGCAGCAGCTGGCGCGCCAGTCGGCTGCCCAGGAAGCCGGCGCCGCCGGTGATGACGATATGCATGTGTTCTCCTCGTGATCTGTCGTCGGAATAGGGGGGATATGAACGCTTGAGCGAAACCCGTGCAGCGCATTATAGCGGAAGTTGTAATACAACTTTGAGAATATGAAGCGGAAGTCACAAAAGCCGATGCCTGCGCGGTATCATGCGCGCCATGAAGACTTCCTCCTCCTCCAGGCCGCAGGCGTCGGCGCTCGCCTCCATGGCCGCTGCCGCGCGCGGCAAGACCACGCTGGCCGACCATGTCACCAGCGTGCTGGCACAGCAGATTCGCAGCGGGGAATTCGCCCCGGATGCGCGTTTGCCTTCGGAGATGGAGTTGACCGAACGATTTTCGGTGAGCCGTACGGTGATCCGCGAAGCCATTTCACGGTTGAAGTCGGAAGGACTGGTCGGCTCGCGCCGGGGCAGTGGCACGGTGGTCCTTCCGGTGACGCAGGCCACGCCATTCCGGCTGGACCTGAATATGGATGACGGCCGCGACTCCATCCAGGCGGTACTGCGGGTGATCGAATTGCGGCGCGGAGTGGAAGGGGAGATGGCCGCGCTGGCGGCGCAGCGCCGCACGCGCGCGCAGAACCTGGCGATCCAGCAGGCCTTGCAGGCCATCGATGCAGCGGCTGCGGCGGGGCGCGATGGCGTGCAGGAGGATTTCGCCTTCCATGCCGCCATTTCCAATGCCTCGCACAATCCGCTCTACACCTCGCTGGTGCAGTTCCTGAGCCAGTTCCTGCATGCTGCCATCCGCGTGTCGCGCATGAACGAAGCGCGCAGCAATGAGTTCGTGCAGCAGGTACGCGCCGAGCACGCGGCGCTGGCGCAAGCGATCAACGACGGCAATGCCGAGGCTGCGCGGGCAGCGGCCTTGCGCCATATGGAGCAATCGGCACTGCGCCTGCAGGCGGCTGACAAGGCCTTCTGGGCCAGCGCGGAAGGACAGGCGGCGGCGCGGGACCTGGCGCGGGTGAGGAGTGGAGGTTGAGCGGGACAGCGGGCAAACTGTCTACCCGTTCGCCCTGAGTAGACGCGCAGCGTCGTATCGAAGGGTTCACTGGCCGTGAAACTGCGCTGCGCCCCGTCGGCGCGCCTTCGATACGCGGCGATGCCGCTACTCAGGACGAACGGTCAGTGGATTGCCCGGCAAACAGGTATTAAACAGGCATAAAAAAACGCTGCACCAGGCAGCGTTTTTTATTGGCATCGGCAGACGATCAGCCGCGCACGACCTTCTTGTACTCGTTGGTGCGGGTGTCGATTTCGATGTCGTCATCCTGGCTCACGAACAGCGGCACCATCACGGTGATCTGGTTGGCTTCGATGGCGTTTTCGATCTTGGCTTCCTTCAGGACGTTGCCCGAAGTGTTGCCCTTGACGGCCGGTTCCGAGTAGGCAACCTTGCGCACGATGGTGGTCGGCATTTCGACCGAGATGGCCTTGCCGTCGTAGAAGACAGCTTCGCACTGCATGCCGTCCTTCAGGTAGCCGATGGCGTCGCCCATGTTCTCGCCTTCGATTTCGTACTGGTTGTACTCTTCGTCCATGAAGACGAACAGCGGGTCAGCGAAGTACGAATAGGTCACCGGCTTCTTGTCCAGCACCACGACGTCGAACTTGTCGTCGCCACGGAAGACGCTTTCCTGCGGGCTGTTGGTCAGCAGGTTCTTCATCTTCCACTTGTAGGTGAAGCCGGTACGGGAAGAACCGTTGACGTCCGAGCGCAGGACGATCATGGGCTTGCTGTCGACCATAATGATGTTGCCGACGCGGATTTCTTTTGCAAATTTCATAGCGATGTGTCGTGAAAAGTAGGTTTTTTCAAACTGTCAGTAGCCCACTGGTAAAACTTCTAAAACTTCACCGCAAGCCCACGTACGATTGAATTCCAAACTGCGTTAAAACGGTAGCCCGCTATTTTAACCCATTTTCCGTGCTCTTCCACTCTTCCAGGGCGAGCCGGCGGGCGAAGCCGAGCAAATTGTCCATCCAGTCGCCATTTGCCAACAGCTTCTGGATCCATTGTTCAGCCTGGCCCGACAATGCCGGCAGTTCGGCCTGCAGGGTCTGCCAGCTTGCCTGCCAGTCAAGGTCGCCCGGATAAGCGCCGTTCCAGGCGCGGTTGAGGTCGATGACGGCGGGCGTGGCCGGGTCATAAATCTTCAGGAAGGCATTGAGCTTGGTGTGGTGCAGGTTCTTGTCCTGGTGGTAGATGTTCCAGACGAAGGGACGGCCGGCCCACTGGGCGCGGGCGAAGGAATCTTCACCTCGCACGAAATTGAGGTCGCAGCTCCACAGCAGGCGGTCGTAATCGGTCTGCGCCACGAAGGGCAGCACACGTACCATCAAAGCATCCTGCGTGGCCACCGTTCCGGCGTGCGCCGGTGCGCCGAGGAAGGCCTCGACCGCTGCGCGTCCCACGCCTTCCGGCACCAGGCAGGTAACCGGAGCGGGCGAGGCTTGCCAGGCCGCAAACAATTCGGCAATCGGGGCATAGTCGTAGCAGAACAGCGAGACCTTGCAGGCCTGCGCTTCGGCCGCAGTCACGCCCAGCCCGGCCAGGAAGGCCGGGCCTTCATTGTTGGCCAGGAAGGCCTGTCGCCGGGCTTGCAGGTCGGCTTCGAAGCTGAGCCCGCCGGTTCGTTCATTGAAGCCGGGGAAGAAGAAATACTTGGTCAGTTTCAGCGAGCGATGCGGGGAGGGCAGGGTGTGGCAGCCCTCGACCCAGGCTTCGGCGGACAAGCCTTCCAGGTTGAACCAGACGGGCTTGGGCGAGCGCTGCGCCATGGCTTCCACGTAGCCGGGCGGGATCTCGCAGCCGAAGAATTCAATGACGATATCGGCCACATCGTCCGGCGTGAACAGGCCGTCCTGGCCGCGCCAGTGCTGCACCGTCACGCCGCTGACCTCTTGCGTCCCGGCCAGCGTGTCCACCGTCGGCCAGATGCGCCGGAAGCTCACCAGGTCATCCACCCACAGCCGCACCGCGAGCCCTTGCTCATGCGCCAGCTGCCGCGCCAGCCGCCAGCAGATGCCGATATCGCCATAGTTGTCGACGACCTTGCAGAACAGGTCCAGGGAGCGCAGGGGATTGGGGTGGGAATTCATCGATATGCAGGAAAATGCGGATGCAGGCCGCATGATACCGGCTTGGCGCAGGGACCGACGAAGCGAAATGAACAACAACGACAAATTTTTTCAAATTAAATAGCTTGCAATTCAATTTTGAGCAGTTTAATATGCAGCACATGGACAAGACGCACACCACGAATCTCCCCGACGCACTGATCGACGAAGCCCTGCTTCTCGACAACCAGCTGTGTTTTGCGATGTATTCGGCGTCGCTGGCCATGACCAAGGCTTACAAGAAGATCCTGGTCCCGCTGGAGATCACCTATCCGCAATACCTGGTGATGCTGGTGCTGTGGGAAAAGGATGGCGTTACGGTCTCGGAACTGGGCACGCGCCTGTTCCTGGATTCTGGTACGCTGACACCGCTGCTCAAGCGCATGGAAAGCATGGGTTTGCTTCACCGCAACCGCGATGCTGGCGATGAGCGCCGGGTGGTAGTGAGCTTGAGTGATGGCGGCCGCGCGTTGCGTGAGAAGGCCAAGGCCGTACCGCAGCAGATGAGTTGCATGCTGCCGGCGCTGGACCAGATCAAGGCGCTGGTGGTGGAGCTGAAGCAGGTTCGCAAGGGCCTGATCGATGCCGAAGATGAATGAAAATGTAACAAGCTTTGTGTTTTATATTGTGCGCAATAATATAGGTAATTATTTATATCGTTGATGCAGCCGAACTGAACATCGCAACATCAGCAGCACCAGAAACATCAGCAAGACCGCAAGTGAAGCAGCAAGAGATTGGCAAGCCAGTGATGACCGAAAGTGAATCTTTAGGCATCACACCCCTCGAACGAAACCCGTCAAGGGTGACGACAACCTGAACTTTGAAAGGAAATACCATGCCTTCGAACAAGATTGAAAAAGCCCTGTACACCGCCACCGCTACCGCCACTGGCGGCCGTGAAGGTTCGGCCAAGTCCTCCGACGGCGTCCTGGACGTCAAGCTGTCGACCCCCAAGGAACTGGGCGGCGCCGGTGGTAACGGCACCAACCCGGAACAGCTGTTTGCGGCCGGTTACTCGGCTTGCTTCCTGGGCGCGCTGAAGTTCGTCGCCGGCCAGGCCAAGGTGGCCCTGCCTGCGGATGCCAGCATCACCGGCAAGGTCGGCATCGGCCAGATCCCGGGCGGTTTCGGCATCGAAGCCGAGCTGAACATCTCGCTGCCGGGCATCGACCAGGCCGTGGCGCAAGATCTGGTGAACAAGGCCCACCAGGTGTGCCCGTACTCCAACGCCACCCGTGACAACATCAACGTCACCCTGAACCTGGTGTAATGCCTGCAGGCCGGGCGGGAGCCGATGTGCTTCCTGCCTGTGCCGGTCAGCATGAAAGAAAACGCCGCTGCGTCCATCCGGTCGCAGCGGCGTTTTCTTTCATGGAGCGTGGATCAAAGCGCCGGACGTTCCTCCCGCAGCACCCCCAGCAGCAAACTGCGCGCGATGCAGCGATGGAAGGGCATGATCGCTGCCAGGTAGGCCTTGCCCAGCAGGCGTTTGGTTCGGACCACGGTGGTCACGGTGAGCCACTGGCCTTCATCTGCCGCCTGGCCGGTCGCGGCCGGCGACTTTTCGACGCACAGCCGGAAATCCAGGTGGCGGTCGTCCAGTCCCATCACGACCCTGGCCGGTTCCGCCAGCAGCAGGGGAAAACCGGCCGGCCCGCCGCCGTGGTCGCCGGCCTGCTTGAGGCCCAGCGGTGCCATCAGGCGATCGCGCAAACGGATCAATGCGCTGACCCAGGCGGGCTGGGACGCCATCATGCGGGCCGTGATCTCGGTCGTATTCAATTTGGCCAGTTGCGGCGTGAGGCGGATGCGGTAACTGTCGGCAAAACCGGCACCCGGCAGCAAGGCCCAGTGGCGCGGCGCGGGCGCGACTTCTTCGGTGTGCGAGGCAGGGGAGGCAGGCATGATGGTCTCCAGGCAAGTTGAAAAAAAAGGCCGGCAGCGACGCTGCCGGCCTTGCTCCTGCGATCACTCGATCACGTGATCACGTGAGGATGTGATCCCCCGAGCCTACCTGCCGTTGCGCCGCTGCTTTTCCGCCGCACGGGCACTGGCGAAGCGCTCGTGGGTTTCCTCGGCCTTGCGGCGGCCGAAGGCATAGTTGGCTTCCAGCCACATGACATTGATGATGCCGAAGGCCAAGGCCAGGCCGATACCGAGTATCCAGGCGAAATACCACATGATGTTCTCCTCGTTGCAGTTTGCGATTGCGCGTAATCAATACGCCGTGTGTTCGTTCTCGTGGATGTCGCGGGCGGTGACCTTGCCCTTGACCACGCGATAGACCCAGCCGGTATAGACGATGATGAGCGGCAGGAAGATCAGCACCATCCAGAACATCAGGCCCAGGGTCTTGTGGCTGGAGACCGAATCCCACAGGGTCAGGCTGCTCTTGGCGTCCAGCGAAGAGGGCATGACGAAGGGGAACAGCGACATGCCGGCGGTGAGGATGATGCCGGTCACCGACAGCCCGCTGGCGATGAAGGCCAGGCGCGCACTGCGCACCAGCGCCAGCAAGGCCGCCAGTACCGCGCCGGCCACGCCCAGCGCCGGGAACAGCTTGGTCACGGGCCACTTGGCGTAGTTGTCGAACCAGGCACCGGCGACTACTTCCACCGTCTTGGCCAGGGGGGTGAAGGCACTGTTGGCGTCCGGCATGGAGGTGATGCGGTAGCCCGGCATCTGGGCCACCCAGAAGCCGCCGGCCACGAACAGCAGCACCGTCACCAGCGCCGCACCGATGACGGTCTTGCGCGAACGCTCGCCCACGGCGGCCTCGGTCTTGACGAAGGCGAAGGCCGCGCCGTGCATCAGCAGCATGGCCACCGACAGCAGGCCAGCCAGCAGGCCGAAGGGGTTCAACAGGGCGAAGAAGCTGCCGGTGTATTCGACCCGCATGGTGTCGTCATAGTGGAAGGGCACGCCCAGCAGCAGGTTGCCGAAAGCCACGCCGCAGATCAGAGGCGGCACGAAGCCACCGATGAACAGTCCCCAGTCCCAGGCATTGCGCCAGCGCGGATCGGCCACCTTGCTGCGGTAGTCGAAGCCCACCGGACGGAAGAACAGCGAAAACAGCAAGATCATCAGGGCGATGTAGAAGCCCGAGAACGCCGTCGCATACACCAGCGGCCAGGCCGCGAAGGTGGCACCGCCGGCGGTGATGAACCAGGTCTGGTTGCCTTCCCAGGTGGGGCCGATGGAATTGATCAGGATGCGGCGCTCGGTGTCGTTCTTGCCGGCGAAGGGCAGCATCATGCCCACGCCGAAGTCGAAGCCGTCGGTCAGGGCGAAGCCGATGATGAGTACGCCCACGAAGGCCCACCAGATCAGCTTGAGTGTTTCGTAATCGAAGATCATTCTGCTTTCCTCATTTCTTCTGGTGGCTTAGTGGCTGCCGGCATTGGCCGACGGATTCAGGGGCGGCGGCAGGACATCGCCGGGGCTCTTTTCATGACCCTTGGTTTCCCAGTGGTATTGGCCGGTATGCAGGCTGCTCGGACCCAGCCGTGCGTACTTGACCATCAGGATCATCTCCACCACCAGCAGGAAGGTGTAGAACAGGATGAAACCGGCCAGGCTGAAGTAGAGGCTGCCCGGCTGCAGCGAGGAGGCCGACAGGTGGGTCGGCAGGATGCCGGCAATGGTCCAGGGCTGGCGGCCATATTCGGCCACGATCCAGCCGAGTTCAGCAGCGATCCACGGCAGCGGGATCGAGATCACGGCCAGACGCAGCAGCCAGCGTTGCGGCGCCAGCTGCTTCTTGGCCAGGAACCAGAAGGATGCCGAGAAGATGAACAGGAACAGGAAACCCAGCGCCACCATGCCGCGGAAGGACCAGAACAGCGGTGCGACCTTGGGGATGGTGTCGTTCACCGCCAGGCTGATCTGTTCAGGCGTGGCATCGACGACGTTGTTGGTGTACTTCTTCAGCAGCAGGCCGTAGCCCAGGTCCTTCTTGAGCTTGTCGAATTCGGCGCGGGCTTCGGGGGACTTGTCGCCCGCCTTCAGCTTGGCCAGCGCCGCATAGGCCAGCATGCCGTTGCGGATGCGTGCTTCGTGTTCCTTCTTCAGGTCCTTGATGCCCAGCACCTGGGTATCGGCCGAACGGGTGGCGATCAGGCCCAGCACATAGGGAATCTTGACCGCGTAGTCGGTGCGCTCTTCCTTGTCATTGGGCAGACCGAACAGGGTCAGGCCCGCGGGGGCAGGGTGGGTATCCCACTCGGCTTCGATGGCGGCCAGCTTGACCTTGTTGACTTCACCGGCGGTATAGCCCGATTCGTCGCCCAGCACGATCACCGAGAGGGTCGCGGCCAGGCCGAAACCGGCGGCCACCGCGAAGGAGCGCAGCGCGAAGGCGGTATCGCGGGCCTTCAGCAGATACCAGGCCGACACGCCCAGCACGAACATGGAGGCCGTCACGTAGCCGGCGGCCACGGTGTGCACGAACTTCACCTGCGCCACCGGATTGAAGATCACGTCGGTCATGCTGACCAGCTCCATGCGCATGGTCTCGAAGTTGAACTCGGCGCCCACCGGATTGTTCATCCAGCCATTGGCGATCAGGATCCACAGCGCCGACAGGTTCGAGCCCAGCGCCACCAGCACGGTGACGATCAGGTGCTGCTTGCGCGAGAGCTTGTCCCAGCCGAAGAAGAACAGGCCGACGAAGGTCGATTCCATGAAGAAGGCCATCAGGCCTTCGATGGCCAGCGGGGTCCCGAAGATGTCGCCCACGTAGTGCGAGTAATAGGACCAGTTGGTGCCGAACTGGAATTCCAGGGTGATGCCGGTGGCCACGCCCATGGCGAAGTTGATGCCGAAGAGCTTGCCCCAGAAGCGGGTCATGTCCTTGTAGATCTGGTTGCCGGTCATGACATAGACCGACTCCATGATGACCAGGATCCAGGACAAGCCCAGGGTGAGGGGGACGAACAGGAAGTGATAGAGCGCCGTAACGGCAAACTGCAGCCGTGACAGCGAGACGACTTCATCGATGGGAACCATGTTGTGTTACTCCGTTTGTTGTTTGGCGGACAGGTCTTGGGACTGGTACTGCTGTTGTGCGGTGGACTCCGGCGGCGTGGTGAAAGACAGCATGCGCTGCTCCACGCGCTGTACCGGCATCTGCATGTGCTTGGCTTCGGGATGGGCGAAGAAGGTCTTGGCCAGCACCGTGATGAGGGCGATCTTGACCACCAGCAGCAGGGTGATCTCCACCCCCAGCGGCAGCTGGGTCAGGCGTGGCCAGCGCCACGGGCGTTTGCGCAAGGATGAGGTGAGTTGCATGCGGATTACTCCTTTTCGTTGCTGCTGCCGCCGACGCGGAACTTGTCGCGCACGTCCAGCAGCTTCTTGACCTTGGAACCCATCTTCATCAAGGACACCAGCGTCTCCGGCGAGAGGCGCTGCACATCGTCGAACCAGGAACTGGAGAGTTCGATCAGTTCATACATGTCGCGCATGCGCTTTTGCACTTCCTTGTCGTCCTTGCTGCCGGGCGCTTCCAGCAGGGCGTCGCGCAGCATGGAGAGGGTCGGCTCGATTTCGCGGCGGCGGCGTTCTTCCAGCAGCACCTTGAAGATGTCCCAGATGTCGCCGGGCGGTTCGAAATATTCACGGCGGTCACCGGGTTTGTGCAGCAGCTTCACCAGCCGCCAGGACTGCAATTCCTTCAATCCCATGCTCACGTTGGAGCGTGAAAAACTGAGGTACTCGGCGATCTCGTCGGCATTGAGCGCGCGCCCGCAGATGTAGAGCAGGGCATAGATCTGGCCCACGGTGCGATTGATGCCCCAGCGGCTGCCCATCTCGCCGAAATGGCTGATGAAACGCTGCATGAGCGGGCTGAGTACATTGTTTTCCATGTCGAAGTATTTCGAAATTTCAGTAATTACTGAAATTTAAAGCAATTGCTTGACCCATCGCAATGTCACGCACCTGTGTATTTGCTGATAACAGTTATCACGGATGAGAATGACGCGCGCCCGGCGCGCAAGGCGCGGGCGAGGGCCGTCGGCAGGCTCAGGGACTGGCAGGGGTGAAGGCGCTTATTAACGTCTCTTCATGACGACATCGCGTCTCGTGAACTTCCCGGTTTCACAAGGACGCAGCCCTGTTCAGCATCATGTTGCGCTGCATGAACGTATTTTCACGCTTTCCTACAAAGCCAGAAGGATTTGGCTGATAGGAAACCTGATGCGGATCAAATAAGGTGCAATTGCAGCTCAGCCGTAGCGTGGCAAGGGATCGGAAAACGACATCTCCGCCACGCTACAGGTGAAGTACTGAGTGCAACTGAGCGCAAGCGTCCACCGGGTTTCTTCACCTCGGTGGCGAGGGGCTGGCGGGCTGGGGTTGCCCGTGGCGCACGCATGCTGCGTCCTCTTTTTCCAAGGATTAATATTTATGCTGGGTTTCGATTTCCGCGTGGCCAGGATCGTCTGGACCGTCTTCCTGGTGGCCTTGCTGCTCTATGTCACCTATACCATCTCGGCCACCGTGCTGGTGCTGGTGTTTGCCGTCTTCTTCAGTTATCTGGTCTATCCGCTGGTGGAGCAGGTCGAGCGCGTGCGCCCGGCCAAGGTGCCGCGTGCGGTCTCCATTGCGGTGGTGTTCGTGCTGGCCATCGGTATCGTGGCAGCGGTGGCGACCATCTTCGGCGCGCGCATCCAGGAGGAAGCCTTGCGCCTGTCCGAACAGCTGCCGGCGCTGCTGCGCTCCAATGATGCGGTGTCCAAGATTCCGCTGCCGGGCTTTGCCGAACCGCTGCGCGCACGCATCCTCGGCTTCATCCGCGACCAGCTCGCCAACGGCACCGACCAGGCCATGCCGCTGGCCAAACAGTTCGGGATGGGCGTGATGCATGCGGCCAGCAACCTGATTTATCTTGTGTTGGTGCCGGTGATCAGTTTCCTGCTCATCAAGGAAGCGCCGGCCATGCGCGATGAAATCCTGTCCTGGATGAACCGTTCCAACCGCAAGCTGTGGGATGGCATCATCAAGGATCTCGACGTGCTGCTCTCGCGCTATGTGCGCGCGCTGCTGTTCCTCTCCATTGCTACCTTCGTGGCCTACAGCATCGCCTTCTCGCTCATGGGCGTGCCCTACGCCATGCTGCTGGCGGGCCTGGCGGCGGTGCTGGAATTCATTCCCTTTGCCGGTCCGCTGGCCGCCAGTGCGGCCGCCCTGGTGGTGGCCGGCTTCAGCGGTTATGACCACCTGCTGTGGCTGGTGGGTTTCATCGTGGCGTATCGGGTGTTCCAGGATTACGTACTGAATCCTTACCTGATGAGCGAGGGCGTGGAGGTGAGCCCGCTGATGGTGATCCTGGGCCTGCTGGCCGGTGACCAGCTGGGCGGGGTGGCGGGCATCTTCCTGTCGGTGCCGGTGATGGCGGCCTTGAAGATCATCTTCACGCGTGCGTCGGCGGCCCAGAAGGCAAGACGTGCGGCCGAAGCCCGCGAGGCTGAACTGGCGGCCCAGGCCGCACAGGAGGCGCTCAGGTCGGCAGAGGTGGCGGAACCTGCAACTGCCCCGCCTGCGCTGCCGCCGACGGGAAGAACAAGCTGAAGCGAATCCAGCCCGGCTGCGGACATTCGACCGCAGCCGTGCCGCATGCAAGGCCATGATGGCCTTGACGATGGCCAACCCCAGGCCGTTGGATTCGGTGAAGGCGCTGCGGGAACGGTCGCCGCGATAGAAGCGATCGAACATGCGGGCCATCGCATGGGGCGTGACGCCCTCACAGCGGTTGTCTACCAGGATGCGGCTGCCGCTGGCATCGTTCTCGGTCTGGATGCGGATGACGCTGTCGGCCTCGCCATAGCGCACTGCATTGATGACCAGGTTGTTCACTGCCCGTCGCCACATGTCGCGGTTGGCGTGGCAGGTGCCCTGGGCCTGCAGCTCGAAGCGCAGGCCGCGTTCGTCGGCGATGCCCTCGAAGTAATCGGTCACCTTGCCCAATTCTTCATGCAGATCCAGCGCGCTGCATTCCACGGCCAGCGTCGCATGGTCGGCTTGCGCCAGGAACAGGATGTTCTCGACGATGCGCGAGAGCCGCTGCAATTCCTCCACATTCGATTCGAGCAATTGTTCATATTCTTCCAGGCTGCGCCGTTGTCCCAGTGCAACCTGGCTCTGGCCCATGAGCACGTTGATGGGCGTGCGGATCTCGTGAGCCAGGTCGCCGGAGAATTGCGCCAGGTGGTCGTAGCCGGCTTCCAGCCGGTCCAGCATGGCATTGAAGGAGAGCGCCACGCGCCGCAGTTCGGACGGCATGCCGTCCTGCTCCAGGCGGGTGGAAAGGCGGTCCGGCGTGATCTGGGCGGCGCGCTGGCTCATCGCTTCCAGCGGCTGCAGCCCGCGCCGCAGCAGCAGGAATCCCAAGAGCGAGGTCAGCAAGATGGCAGCGCCCGCCGCACCGGCAATGCGCCAGCGGTAGCTGTGCATCATGCGGCTTTCCTGCACCATCACATAGGCGGCCACGATCTCCACGCGGTCGCCGCCTGCACCACCCTTGCCTACGTCGGCCAGTGCCGAGACCCAGCGTACCTTCACGCCATCGGGGCGGAAGCTGGTCTGCAGGCTGGCCGAACTGACCGGGCGGCCCACCGGAAGCGGGGTCATCTCGGGCGGCTGCAGGTGATCGGGATTGCTTTGGATGAAGGGCGCTTCCCCCTGACGGCGGAAGATGCGCACATCCTGCTCATTGCCCATCATGCTTTCGAAGAGGGCCGGGCGCTGCTCCATCTGCTCGACGTTGTAGAGGTCGTGCATCAGGTTGCGGAAGTGTTCCACGCGCCCGATCAGGGCCTGGTCGGCCCGTTGCGACAGGGCCACGCCGGCCGCGCGATCCAGGTAAAAACCTAAGCCGGTGACCACCAGCGCAGTCATCAGCGCGAACAGGGCGGTGACGCGGGAAGTGAGGGTCCAGCCGCGCACGGATGTGGCAGCGGCGTTCATGGGTTTTCCGAAAACATGTAGCCGACGCTGCGCACGGTGTGGATCAGTTTCTTCTCGAAGGGCGCGTCGATCTTGGCGCGCAGGCGCTTGATGGCGACGTCGACCACATTGGTGTCGCTGTCAAAGTTCATATCCCAGATCTGCGAGGCGATCACGGTGCGCGACAGTGCTTCGCCCTGGCGCTTGATGAGCAGGTGCAGCAGCATGAATTCCTTGTTGGTCAGGGCGATATTGACGCCTTGACGCGTGACCTTGTGGCGCACATGGTCCAGCTGCAGGTCGGCGATCTCATAGACCTCGGCTTCGCGCGTGACGCCCCGGCGCAGCAGGGTGCGGATGCGCAGCACCAGTTCAGTGAAGGAAAAGGGTTTCACCAGGTAGTCGTCGGCTCCCAGCTGCAGGCCGCGGATGCGGTCTTCCACCTGGTCCTTGGCGGTCAGGAACAGCACCGGCAGGTCGCGCTTGCTGCGCAGTGCGCTCATGACCTGCCAGCCGTCCAGGCCGGGCAGCATCACGTCCAGCACCACCAGGTCGTAGTCCTGTTCCAGTGCCATGTGCAGGCCGTCACTGCCGGTGCGGGCGAGGTCGACGGCGTAGCCGGATTCGCGCAAGCCTTTGCGCAGGTAGTCACCGGTCTTGGGGTCGTCTTCGATTACCAGGATGGCCATGCTGTGGGAAACCGTGTGAAGTGGAATGGACGGGAAGTGCCGCTGCAAAGGCGGCCCGGATCGGAGAGAATGAACCGGAAAATGCACTCGATTCTAGCAATGGAGGGATTTTTCTTCATGACAAAATTGTCATCAAAATGCCACCCGCGCGTCACCGCGCCGCTTTTACCATGGCATCTCATCGGCGAGGTCCAGGCCTTGCCTCCGCTTTGCATTCACTTCCTTTTTTGCCGGAGCGCACCATGCTGATCAAGATTCGTCCCGACCAGATTGACATCCCGACCGCCTCCGAGATCACCCCGCGTGATCTCTACGTGTCGCGCCGCAGCTTCATGGCGCGCGTGGCGGCCGGTGCCGCCCTGGCCGGCGGCATGGGCGCGCTGCCGCAGGCCTTCGCCCAGCAGGGCAGGAAGCTGCCGGCCCAGCTCAATAACGCCTTCGCGGTCATGGACAAGCAGACCGCCTACAAGGACGCCACCAGCTACAACAATTACTACGAGTTCGGTACCGACAAGGCCGATCCGGCCAAGAATGCTGGCAGCCTGAAAACCAGCCCGTGGACCATCGACATCGAAGGCGAGGTCAAGAAGCCCATGACCCTGGACCTCGATGTCCTGACCAAGCTGGCCCCGCTGGAAGAGCGCATCTACCGCATGCGCTGTGTGGAAGGCTGGTCGATGGTGATCCCCTGGATCGGCTATTCGCTTTCGGCGCTCATCAAGAAGGCCGAACCCACCGGCAATGCCAAGTATGTCGAATTCGTCACCCTGGCCGACAAGAGGCAGATGCCGGGCCTGTCCACCCCCATCCTGAACTGGCCGTATCGTGAAGGTTTGCGCCTGGATGAAGCCAATCACCCGCTCACTTTGCTGACCCTGGGCATGTACGGCGAAGTCCTGCCCAACCAGAACGGCGCGCCGGTGCGCATCATCGTGCCGTGGAAGTATGGCTTCAAGTCGGCCAAGTCCATCGTCAAGATCCGCTTCGTCAAGGAAGAACCCAAGACCGCCTGGAATCTCTACGCTCCGCAGGAATACGGCTTCTACTCCAACGTCAACCCCAACGTGGACCACCCGCGCTGGTCGCAGGCCACTGAGCGCCGCATCGGCGAGGACGGCTTCTTCGCGCCCAAGCGCAAGACGCTGATGTTCAACGGATACAACGACGTGGCCAGCCTGTACACCGGCATGGACCTGCGCAAGTTCTTCTGAGGATCGGATCCGGCATGCAGCTCGCTCCCGCCGCCTTGCGCAATCTCAAGCCACGCGCCGTGACGGGGCTGTGGTGGCTGTTCCTGGCCCTGGCCTTCGTTCCGCTGGTACGGCTGGTGGTGCTGGGTTTCACCGGCGGCCTGGGGGCCAACCCGCTGGAATTCATCACCCACAGCACCGGCGACTGGACCTTGTACCTGTTCTGCATCACCCTGGCAGTGACGCCCCTGCGCAAGATCACCGGGCTGAACTGGCTGGTGCGCATGCGCCGCATGCTGGGGCTGATGGCGTTTCTGTATCTGTGCCTGCACTTCACGACCTTCGTCTGGTTCGATCACTTCTTCGACCTGGGCGAGATCTGGAAGGACATCGTCAAGCGGCCCTTCATCACCGTGGGCGTGCTGGCGCTGCTGCTGTCGATCCCGCTGGCCATCACCAGTACCAACGGCATGGTGCGTCGCCTGGGCGGCAAGCGCTGGCAGGCCCTGCACCGGCTGGTCTATGTGATCGTGCCGCTGGGTGTGCTGCACTACTGGTGGGACAAGGCCGGCAAGAACCTGATCGCCCAGCCGCTGTTGTTCGCGGTACTGGTCGGGGTGATGCTCGCTTTGCGCCTGCTGTGGCGGCGCAGCGGCGCATCGGGCACGCCGGGAAAGCCCGTGCGGCGCTGAATGCTTCATATCTTGTGCGTTTGACCTGATCGTCCTAGCCGATTTTCTGATTTTTCCCTGCCCTGTCGGAGCCTGCCATGTCCCTGTTCAAACCTGCCGTCCTGGCCTCTGCGGCCAGCCTTTGCCTGGCGCTGGCCTGTGCTTCCACTTTTGCTGCCGAAGCGGCGGTGGCGGTGCCCGCTCCCAGTGGCAAGGCGGTGCTGGCTTCCACCGCCAACACGGCCACCGTGGTCCTCGCGGGTGGCTGCTTCTGGGGTGTGCAGGGGGTGTTCCAGCATACCCAGGGCGTGTTGCAGGCGGTGTCCGGTTATGCCGGCGGCAAGGCCGATTCGGCCACTTATTCCATGGTCAGTTCCGGGACCACCGGGCACGCCGAAGCGGTACAGGTGACCTACGATCCGCGCAAGATTTCCTATGGCCAGATCCTGCAGATCTATTTTTCGGTGGCGCATGACCCGACCCAGCTCAATCGCCAGGGGCCGGATCATGGCACGCAATATCGTTCGGCCATTTTCACCGCCAGCGACGAACAGGCCCGGGCCACCCAGGCCTACATCGCCCAGATCAATGCCGCCAAGGTCTTCAGCGCTCCCATCGTGACCCAGGTGACGCCGCTGCAAGGCTTCTACCGGGCCGAGGATTACCATCAAGATTACGCCACGCTGCATCCGAACCAGCCCTACATCACCTACAACGACCTGCCCAAGATCAGCAACCTGCAGAAGATGTATCCGGCCATCTATCGCGCCGATCCGGTGCTGGTGTTCAAGCGCTGACGCAGTACCCCGGCAGGGATGAGACAATACGCGGGTTTGTCTCATCCCGCCTGCCATGAACGCCACTGATACCGTCCGCCTCGCCCTCGACCATTTCCACCAGGATGATTACGCCGCCGCCGAACAAGTGCTGTTCGGCTTGCTGGAGACCCATCCCCGGCACAAGGATGCGCTGCAGCTGCTGGGCAGCGTGGTGGCCGCGCAAGGACGTTTCGAAGAAGCAGCTCTGGCCTGGCAGCAGGCCTTGCCGCTGGTCGACCCCGACAGCGAGGAAGCGCTGGCCCTGCGCTATCGCCTGGGGCGCGCCTTCTACGAGCAGGGGCGATATGAAGACAGCTTCCTGCTCTATCGCGACCTGATCGAGGCGGGGCATGAACGGCCCGAGTTCTTCGTCGCCGCCTCGGCCGCCTTGCAGGGCATGTCGCCCTCCGGCAAGAACGATGGCCAGGCGCTGGCCTTGCTGGAAGAGGCACTGCGGCGCAATCCCGATGTTCCCGATACCTGGCACCGCAAGGCGCGCCTGCATGAGCGCGCCGGCCAGTGGGAAGCCGCACGCGAATGCCTGCGCCAGGTGCTGCTGCGCTTCGATGATCGGGCCCAATACTGGCTGGATGCAGGCCTGATCGAACATGCCTTGGGTGACTACGAGGAAGCGCTGCGTTATTACGACCGCGCCCTCATTCTCGACCCTGACCTGGTGGATGCCCACGTCAGCCGTGGCACCACGCTGGCGCGCCTGCGTGACCACGAGGAAGCCATCGACAGCTTCCGCCGCGCCCTGCGCATGGATGGCAAGGACGCCGATGCCCATGTCAACCTGGCCTTGTCGCTGCTGGTGCTCGGCCGGCTGGAAGAGGCTTTGCCGCTCTACGAATGGCGTTGGGAAGGACGCGGTGCCGATCCTTATCGCCACGCCGCCATCCCGCCCTGGAACGGCGGCAGCTCGCTGGCCGGCAAGCGCATCCTGCTGTGGGCCGAGCAGGGGCAGGGCGATACCATCCAGTTCAGCCGCTACGTGCAGCAGATCGTCGAGGCCGGGGCTGAGGTGGTGTTCGAGGTTCCGGAAAGTTTGTTCACCTTGATGCAGGGCTTGCCGGTGGCCTCGCGCATTCAGCTGGTGCCGACCGCAGGCGCCTTGCCCGCGATCGACTATCAGTTGCCGCTGATGAGCCTGCCGCTGGTGTGCAATACGGCGACGGACAACATCCCGGCACCGGTGCCTTACCTGAACGTTCATATCGACCTCAAGCGGCAGTGGGAGCAGCAGATCGACGCGCTGGCACCGCGTGCGCCGGGGCAGGTGCGCGTAGGCATCATCTGCTCCGGCAACCCCGGCAATGCCAACGATGCGCGCCGGTCCATCGCGCTGGAGCGCTTTGCGGCTCTGGCCAAGGCGCGTGACGGGGTGTCCTTCTTCATCATCCAGCCCGATCTGCGCACCGCTGATGCGCAATGGCTGCAGCAGGCCGGGCCGCAGTGGCATGCCGTGGGGGAGGGCATTCGCGATTTCGCCGATACGGCGGCCGCGCTTTCCTGCATGGACCTGGTCATCAGCGTCGATACGGCAGCCGCCCACCTGGCCGGCGCGCTCGGCTTGCCGGTCTGGATCGCCTTGCCTTATTCACCGGACTGGCGCTGGTTCCTGCAACGCCATGACTCGCCCTGGTATCCGACGGCACGGCTGTTCCGCCAGCAGCGTGCGGGCGACTGGGATGAGGTCATCACCACCTTGCGTGCCGCCTTGGCGGTAGCGTCGTTTTCTTCCTGAGCGTGCCGGAACCCGTGCAGCGCTTCCGGCTGCAGACGTTCTTGGCAGGGCCTGCAGCTGTTCTTCATTAATCTTTGTAGTGTTTCTCGAATTATTTCGAGGCCGTATGAAGATTTCTGCACCATCGGACAATTCGTTCCCCCCCGTCCTTTCCGCGATCATCCAAGCCAATTCTCGTCACCCGTCATCGCAGCCGGCCGGCTGCCCTGCCGCCTTTGCGGCTGCTGCCCGGCCAGTGTGCAGGTGCGTGAAGTACAGCGCCCGGCGCCGTCTTCCCGCCTGCCGCGAGACCCTCCTCCCTGGACGAGATCAACCTGAAATGAGCGCAGATGAACGACATCCTCCCCCTTGGCGGCGCCTGCGGCCCGCAGTCCTCCTCCACCTTGCCGCGCCCGCGCTGGCCCAACCGGCTGGCTGCCGTGATGGCGATGTCACTGGGCTTGTTGAGCCTGCCGGCGGGCGCTGTCAGCCTGGGTGATCTGGTCAAGCAAGCCGCTTTCAACAATCCCGCTGCGGTCGCTCGGCAACGTGCCGTCGACGCCGCTGCCGAAGGTATCTCGTCGGCCAAGTGGCAATTCTTTCCGACACCGTCCATGTCGGTCGAACGCGCCGGCGTGACCAGTTCGCGCGACATTTCGTACAACGGTGACGATACCGTGGTGACCCTGCGCCTGCAGCAGACCCTGTGGTCCGCCGGCCGCCTGACGGCCCAGCTGGAACAGGCCGGGCACAATCATGAATCTGCTGGCGAAGCCCTGCGTGAACAGCGCTTCCGCCTGGCCGAGCAGGTCATTTCGCAATACAGCCTGTGGGTGCGTTCGGATCTGGCCACCGAGGCCAATCAGAAGAATCTGAAAGCGCTGGAAGATTTCCTCGCACAAAGCCAGCGCCGCGAGAAGGAAGGAGCTGCTGCGCGCGTCGACGTGACGCTGGTGCGCGGCCGCCGCGACCAGGCGCTGACCGACCTGCTGGGAGCCAAGGCCAGCCGCCAGTCGGCGCGGCTGCAACTGGAACAACTGGTCGGTCTGCCGCTGAGCGATGAAGAGCTGCGTGCCGATGTGGCGAAGATGTCCGTCAGCGAGGATCTGCCCGCACTGACCGAGAGCATGCTGGAGAGCAGCCCGCTGCTCAAGCGCCTGCGCGCTGATGCCAAGGTCCAGGAGTCGGCCATCCAGATCCGCAGTGCCTCCTACTGGCCGGAAGTCTATGCCCGCCTGGAGCACCAGCGCGGCAACTTCAGCGTGCCTCACACCCCCAATGCCAACCGTGCTTTCATCGGCATGCAGATGCAGCTGGGGGCCGGCCTGTCGCTGGGTTCGGAAGTGGCCGCCGCGCAGGGCCGCTATCAGTCAGCGCTGCTGGCCGTGGATGCGGCACGGCTGGAGCTGATCTCGCAGATAGCTGCCACCTACACCGAGTATCAGCAAGCCGAGGCGCGTGCACGCAATCTGGAAGACGTCGCCGTATCGTCCGAGGAGGTGCTGGCTTCCTATACCCGCCAATATCTGTCGGGCCGGCGCTCCTGGCTGGACGTGATGAATGCCGCCCGCGAAGTGGTGCAGACCGATCTGCAGAAGGCCGACGTCACGGCCATGATCATCGCGGATGGCCGCAAGCTGCAATTGTGGGCGTATGGCCTGGACCAGGTACGCTGACCATCAATCCCGTGCGCATCCGCTGCGGTGCGCACGGCGACCGCAAGGGGAACTGCGGCAGGGGGGAGCATGATCACCAAAGCGCAGTTCAAGCGCGCCATCGAGCGCGAGGAATTCAGAGTCGTCTATCAGCCCATCGTGGTACTGGCCGACGGCCGCTGTGCGGGCGCGGAAGTCCTGGTGCGCTGGCAGCGCGAGGACGGTGCACTGCTGCCGCCGGACCGTTTTCTGGCCGCGGCGCAGCGGCACGGCTACCTCAATGCCATCACCGACCGGGTACTGCAACAGACCGTCAGCGACCTGGCCCCCACGCTGCGCGCTCATCGCTGCTTGCATGCGGCCGTCAATATTCCGGCCCAGGATGTCAACAGCGGCCGCATCCTGGAGGTGCTGGACGCCGCGCTGGACGGCACCGGTATCGTGCCGGCCCAACTCTGGCTGGAAATCACCGAGAGCAGCAGCATGGAAACCCTGCCGAGCCGCGAGACGCTGTCCCGGGCGCGGGAGCGGGGGCATCTCATTGCGCTGGATGATTTCGGGACCGGCTATTCCTGCCTGCGCTATCTGCACGAACTTCCATGTGATGTGCTCAAACTGGATCGTTCCTTCGTCATCGGCATCGGCACGGATCACGAGCATCCGGTGCTGGCCTGCATCATCGACCTGGCCCGCAAGCTCAAGCTGAAGATCGTCGCGGAAGGCGTGGAAACGCCGGTGCAGGCCCGCTATCTGGAGCAGGCCTGCGTCGACTATGCCCAGGGCTGGCATTACGCACGGCCGATGCTGGCCGCTGAATTTGCGCGCTATTGCGATCGGGCAGCGAGCCCGGCGGGTTCGCCACTGTCGTCGTTGTCGTTGCACGCCCCGGAATTGCCGTTGTCTTCTCTCGCGGCTGGCGGCTCCGCAGAGGCCGTGGTGGCGCCGGATCTTCAGTCCTCGCACTGAGCTTGCGCGGGCTGTGCGCACAGGCGTCCTTTCCTGTCTGGTCTTTCCTCTCCGTTGCTGTCGATGTCGTCCACTCGACGTTGCCTTCGATAGTTCATTTCGTCTGCACCATCAGACAATTTGCTAAGCGCAAAATGTTAGATAAAGTTAGTGCGGCGTCGATGTTAATGGTCTGGCGGAGACGCTGTCACCAGTGCTGACTGATTGTCGGTGATCAGGTGGCGAATGGCACCAAGCTCCCCTCGGGTTCAACATGATTCGAGGGGAGTTCTCTTTTGTTTATCCAGATATGAAGAGGCTTTCCAAGATCTTCCGTATTTCTTTGATCGTCGCGAAAGTGGTCCTGGATTTTCCCTTCACTCGTCGACAGGAAGGGCGTCCATCGTTCCAGAGTGAGGTTTGTTCTCTGATCGACTGAAATCGTCATTTACTTAGTTTTTTCGAGACTACAAATATGTCTGAAATGAACTAAAGGACAATTAAATCTTTATATATTTTCACAGATCATTAGCCCCATTGACGATCTGCCGCAGCGCCTGATTCCGGACGAGATCTCCCTCGGTTTTGCCCGCTGTTGCTGAGATGGCAAAGCAGCAACGATGACGCATCCCGCTCATTTCTGGCATCGCGCGACACATCGTCCGAGGGGTTCTCTCCCGTTTTTCGCTCTCACTGTCGATCAAGCCGAGTACGTCCGCATCGTCCGCATCGTCCGAATAGGCGCCGTCGACAGTCCTTCCCCTGAAGGAAGGCCGATCGTCGCGACTGATATCAAACCAAACGAATCGCCATGAGAAAGAATATTCATTCCTGTCCCAGTTCGCCCGCCGTTGCCGGTGCGGTGCGCCGCGCTGCGGCCAGCAAGATGTCCGGCGCAGGCTGCACGGGCCTGTATCCAGTTGCCTTGCTGGTTTCCCGGGAGGCCTGTCATGAGTGAACTGGCGTCTTCCTTGTCATGGGCCGTGATGACGGCGGCGCGACGCCACGGTGTGGTGATCGACAGCGTCCGGCTCAATGCCGCCATCACCCAATCGATGGTGAAAAGCGGCGCAGCGGCCATCGACATCAACAGCCTCTGCGCTGCCCTGAGCCTGCCCAAGTCGCAGCATCTGGCCAAGCCGGACCGCGCACAGCTTCCCATGCTGGGCGTGGTGCGCGAGCGGGGCTGGGGTGTCATCGCCGACCAGCGTCCCGATGGTCGCTGGATTTTCATCAGTGAAGAAGGCCATGCTTTGGTCAGCGACAGTGATCTGAGCGAAGGCGCCTACAAGCTCGATTTCGCCCCGCTCGGCAACAAGCCGGACCAGCACGGTTTTGAACGCGTATTCAAGGAAGCGCTTGGCGAATACCGCCCCATCATCCTGGAAGTGGTGATTGCCTCGGTGGTGATGAGCGTCATTGCGCTGGGGGCCTCGGTCTTCTCGATGCAGGTCTATGACCGGGTCATTCCTACGCACGGCGTGGCTACGCTGATCGTGCTGGCCATCGGCGTCTCGCTGGCCATCGTCTTCGAGCTGGGCATGAAGTTCGCGCGTTCTCACATCATGGACAGCGTGGTCTCCGGCCTCGATGCCAAGCTCTCGCAGGCGCTCTTCGAACGCTTGCTGTCGGTCCGGGTGGACCAGTTGCCAGGTTCCGTCGGCAGCCTGGCCGGGCAACTGCGCGGATATGAACAAATTCGCTCCTTCTATACCTCGCAGACGCTGTTCACCCTGGTCGACCTGCCGCTGGGCCTGTTGTTCGTACTGGTGATCGCCTTCATCGCCAGTCCCTGGATGGCGCTGGTGCCGACCGTGTTCGGGCTGGCGGCCATCGGCATCGGCTACCTCTCCAATCGCAAGGTGGTACGGCTGGCCGACAAGAGCGCGGCGGCCTCCAACCTCAAGACCGGCCTGCTGGTGGAGACGGTGGAGGGGGTGGAGACCATCAAGTCCGGTTCCGGCGGCTGGAAATTCCTCTCGCGCTGGATCGACGTCAGCGCCGAGTCCATCCGCAGCGACATGGCCATGCGCGCCATCGGCGACCATGCCGGCTATATCGCTGCCATGCTGCAGCAACTAAGCTACTCGACCACCGTCATCGTCGGCTCGTTCCTGGTCATCAACGGCCAGATCACCATGGGTGCGTTGATCGCCTGCTCCATCCTGGGTGGCCGCATCCTGGCCCCGGTGGCCATGATTCCCGGCCTGATGGTGCAGCGTGCGCATACCAAGGCCACCCTGGCCGGACTGGAAAAGATCTATGCCCTGCAGACTGATCAGGGCAACGAGCGCCAGCTGACCCCGGACACCCTGCGCGGCGAGTTCCGCGTGGAAGAAGTGAAATTCACCTATGCAGGCAGCATGCTCAATGCCATGAGCATTGACCAGCTGGGCATCAGGGCAGGGGAGCGCGTCGCCATCCTCGGACCGATCGGTGCCGGCAAGTCCACCATCCTGCGCCTGCTCTCCGGTCTGTACCGGCCGCAGCAAGGCCGCATCCTGATCGATGGCCTGGACATGGCCAACATCAACCGCCTGACGCTGAACCAGCACATCGGCTATCTCCAGCAAGACCACCGTCTCTTCGTCGGCACCCTGCGCGAGAACCTGCTGATCGGCCTGCCCGATCCCGGCGACGAAGTGCTGCGCCAGGTGATGGAGCGCACCGGCCTGTTGCGCCTGGTCTCAGCCCATCCCAAAGGGCTGGACCTGCCGATCCAGGAGGGCGGGCGCGGCCTGTCCGGTGGCCAGCGCCAGCTGGTGGCCTTCACCCGGCTGCTGCTGTGCCGGCCTGACATCTTCCTGCTCGATGAACCCACGGCCTCCATGGATGAAGACCTGGAGCGTCACTGCCTGGGCGTGCTCAATGAAGAAATCAGCGGTGGCCGCACTCTGGTGGTGGTTACCCACAAGCCTGCCTTCCTGCCCATGGTCGAACGCGTGATCGTGGTGGTGGGCAACCGGATCGTGCTCGACGGCCCGCGCGATGCCGTCCTGGCCCGACTGCGCGGTGATACCGCCAGTGCGGGGAATGCCGTCGTCGCCTGAGGTTCGCCATGACCATGAGCTTGAAAATGAATAAACCCGATCCCCATCACTCCCTGGTCTCGGCGCGCTGGATGTTGCGCCTGTCCATGCTCAGTGTCGTGCTGCTGTTGGTCTGGGCCGGCCTGAGCCACATCGATCAGGTCACCCGCGCGCAAGGGCAGGTGATTGCGGTCTCCCGTACGCAGTCGGTGCAGGCCCCTGATGGCGGACCCGTCAAGCAGATCCTGGTGAAGGAGGGTGAGGCCGTCAAGCAGGGGCAATTGCTGATGGTGCTGGAGCAGGACCGTATCCAGACCTCCCTCAACGACAGCCGAGCCAAGGTCGCAGCGCTGCGCATCAGCCTGGCGCGCCTGCGTGCCGAGGTGTACGGCCAGTCGCTGGTGTTCGAACCGGACTTGCTGGAGTACAAGGAATACATCGCCAATCAGAAGGACCTCTACATCAAGCGCAAGGCCCTGATCGACCAGGATCTGCAGGCCCTGCATGACATGCTCGGCCTGGCCTCGCAGGAACTGCAGATGAACCGCAACCTGGAGCAGACCGGCGACGTCGGCCGCGCCGACGTCCTGCGGCTGCAGCGTAACGTGGCCGACATCCGCGCCCAGATCAACAACAAGCGCAACAAGTATTTCCAGGAGGCGCTGGTCGACATGACCAAGGTGCAGGAAGACCTCAACACCCAGCGTGAACAGCTGGAAGACCGCAGCCAGGTGCTGGAACACACCGAGTTGCGGGCACCGGCTGACGGCGTGGTCAAGAACATCAAGCTCACCACCATTGGCGGCGTGGTGCGCCCGGGTGACGTGGTGATGGAAATCCTGCCGGTGGACAACCTGATTGTCGAGGTGAAGGTATCGACCACCGACTCCGCCTACGTCAAAGCCGGCCAGGAGGCCAACGTCAAGCTTGATGCCTATGACTATTCCATCTACGGCACCCTCAAGGGCCAGGTCGTCTACGTCAGTCCCGATACCTTGCTGGACGAAACGCGCCAGGGAGCCGTGCCCTATTACCGCGTCCACATCGCACTGGAGGAGGCCGTCTTCAAGGGCCAGAAGGCCAATGCCATCCATGTCAAGCCCGGCATGACCGCCACCGTAGAGATCAAGGCCAATACCCGTACCGTCCTGTCCTTCTTGGTCAAGCCTATCGCCAAGACTCTTCAGGAATCGATGGGGGAGCGGTAAGCACCATCGATTGCCCACTACTACCACTACAAGGAAAATTCCATGAAACCTGTCTCACTACCCAAGCAATCTGCTCCCGATCCGGCTTATCTTCTGCCGATGATCGGTACGCTGGCCGTATTTGCCATGTACATGCTGGTCAACGGCCTGCTTTACGGACGCGTGAAAGAGCTGATGGAGCACGTGGCCAATCCCTACTTCGTCATCTTGCTGGTGGTCGTGACCATCATCGGCCAGCTGCTCACCCTGTGGCAAACCTGGCGTCTGCTGGGTGAAGGCAAGTACCTCGGTTTGCTGGTCCGCCGTTTCAAGTCCTCCGAGACCCAGGACCGGCGTGTCAAGCTGGCCAACCTGAACGATACGCTGGCCGGTGTGCCCGCCGGCCTGGAAGTGCGGACCTTGTTCCAGAATCTGCTAAGCAAGGATGGCACGGCCCCGGTCCATGATCCTGCGCGCCTGCAGCACCAGGCCGACAGCTTCGCGCTGGAAATCCAGCGCCGTACCACGCTGACCCAGTACATCGCCAACACCCTGATCGGCCTGGGCCTGTTCGGCACCTTCCTCGGCCTGATCGTGACCCTGAAGGAGGTGGCAGCCCTGATCGGTCTGTTCGGCGTGGCCGGTTCAGGCGGCAGCGACATGATGGCGCAGTTCTTCCAGAAGATGAGCGCGCCGCTGGCCGGCATGGGTGACGCCTTCGTCGCCTCGCTGCTGGGCCTGGGCGGATCCATCGTCAACAACGTGCAGCTGCTGGCCACCCGCAAGCTGCAGCGCGTGCTGTGCAACCGGGCCGAAGCGGCGTACATGAGCGTGGCCGAGGCCGTTTGCGTGCCCGCCAACGGTGAGCCGGACGAACAGCAGATGCGCAACGATTTCTCCGTGGCCCAAGCCCAGCTGCAGGAAATCCGCAGCATCCGCAACGAGATGCACCAGCAGACCGAAGCCGTCCTGCTGGCCTCGTCCCGCATGCGCCAGGCCAGCGAACCCCTGGTGAAGTGCCTGGAAGGACTGGAAAAGCGCACCGCCGCCCAGGCCCAGGATCGCCCCCAACTGGAGCAGATTGCCGCCACCATGGAGCAGCGTCTCGGTGCGCTGGTCCACAAGTTCGAAGACACCCAGCAAGCGCATCAGGGCCTGCTGACCAGCGTACGGGCCATGGAAGTGCACCTGGCCGGTATCGCCATGGGGCAGACCGAAGCCAGCGACGACCAGCGCAGCGTCTCGCGCAAGCTGAGCGACCTGATCGCCGCCGCCACCCAGGAGGCCGAACTGGCGCGCCAGGCCATGCGCGAGCATGCGGACACCCTGCGCTCCGCCGTGGGACAAGACCTGCGCCAGCTCAGCGAACTGATCGAATCGAATCTGCGAGAACAGCGCGAACAAGGGCAGGCCCTCAGCAGCATGCAGACCAGCTCGCGCAGTACGCAGGTGGCCGTCGAGACCGTCGGTGCGCAACTGCTGCAGCAAGGCCAGCAACTGCAGCCGCACCTGATCGAGATCATCGCCCGCATCGACAAGGTCGACATGAATGCCGCCGCGAGGGCGCAAGCCACACTCTCGGCGACCGGCAGTCCGGCCCCGCGGCTCTCGGAAGAACATCAAGAACAGCAAGACCAGCAGGACCGCTTGCCACCCTCAGGTGCCGATCCGGAAAGCCATTCCTGACCTGCTGTCCCGGCAAGGGCCAACGTGATGTTGGCCTTTGCCTGTCTGGTGCAGCGGTTTCGTCACTTATTTCATTCATTACTCACTCCATAGACCAGAGAAAGAGCGCTTCGTATGTCCAATGATCAAAACAAGGCTGGAATCAACCCGATCAGCAACAAGCAATTGGGCACTGCCCCGCTCCCGTTGATCATGCCGTCGGCCCGGCGCACCACCGTGGCAGCAGCCAGCAAGTCCGGAAAATCCGCCAAGGCGGCCCAGCTCGGCAAGGAGCATACGGATGCGGCACCAGACGATCCGCACGCCGACATGGACCTGCTGACGGAAGCCGAGGCCGCCGCGCGCGCGCAGGAAAGCGCCGACGCCGCCATGTCGGTACGCCGTGGCGAGGCAGACGAAGACGAGGAGGAGAGGACGGAGGAACTTTCCGGCAACGCACGACAGGACGATGAGCGCCTGCTGCTGGCTCAGGCCAACAGCGCTTCATCCGGCAGCAAGACCGGTGCCGGTCAGACCAGCGCCGATGCTCCCGTCAGTGTGGGCGAGGAACTGTTGCGCCAGGCCGCCCCCTTGCCCGGCGCGCGCGAAAAATCCGGCACCGACTGGATGGAGAGCTGGTTCGGCAAGGACTGGAAGCTGCCGCTGGCCATCGGCGGTGGCGCGCTGGCACTGCTGGGCCTGGCCGCCGCTGGCGGTGGTGGCGGCGGTAGCAGCGGCAATACCAATGCCCAGCCGGATGCCGGCAGTACGCCAGCCGTCCCCAGCAACACCTGGACACTGACCGTGACCCCGGCCGCCGGCATCTTCATCGCCGGAGCCTCGGTGCGCGCCATTGCCCAGAAGTGGACGGGCGGGGAGTGGCAGGACATCGGCAGCGCGACCACCGTGGACCGCAATGGCCGCATGAGCATCAAGGTCGAGAAGAGCCAGGTCACGGCGCAGGACATTGTGCGGGTGGTGATCCGCGATACCGGCGGCAGTGCGGACCAGCGTGATGAGGTCGCCGGCCCGATGACCCTGGGCTCCACCGACATGGTGGCCATCATCGGCAATCTCACCTCAGACCAGCAGCTCACCGTGAACCCACTGACTACGCTGGCCGCGGGACGCATCGGCCAGGATCTGTCGGCCGCCAACATCGACGCCATCCATGCTGCCGTGGCCAAGGCCTTCGGCATCAATGCGGGCGACCTGGCGCATCTGTTGCCGACCTTCCTGGGTGGCGGCGGCAATCCTATCCTCACGCCGGACAGCCAGAACTACGGTCTGGCCCTGGGCTTGCTGGCGGGTATGGCGCAGGCGCAGCGCGACGCCGGCGTGGCCAGCGAGGATGCGCTGGGGGCTGCGCTCAAGCTCTTGGCCGGTGCATTTGAAGAGCAAGCGGGCAAGTGGGTATTGAATCTGGAAAAGATCCGTTCGGCCACGGTCCGTGGTGCGGATGGCCAGACCCTGATGCCGGTCGGCCTGGATGAAGCTGCCCTCCGGCTCTACAACGCCGCCAGTGCAGATGGCGCGGGTGCCAATGGCGCTCAGGTGCCCTACATCAATATCGATACGGGGACAGAAAAGCCGGCCGCCGGTAAAACCCCCGCGCCAGGGGTGGCGGCCAGCATCAGCGCCGTCAGTTTTTCTGACGGATTGACGCTGAGGGTCAATACCGCCGATTCGGTCAAGGCGGGAGATAGCCTGCGTATCGAATTCATCCGCCTGGGCGCAGATGGCAAGCCCGTCGAAAATGCAAAAATCTTCACTTATGACTATGTCCTGACCCAGAAGGATGTCGATGCCGTCCGCAACAGCATCAATGACGCCAGCAACAAGGGGGGCGGCTTCTTCAAACTGACCGTGCCCACGCATATCGACGATCCGGCCAGAGTAGACAATAGAGGAACCCGGCCAGCCAAGCCTTCCTCGTCCGATGACACCATCTTCCTGCTGCCGGCCACCCGCCGTAACGGCGAGCAGGACAGCTACTACGACCCGGCCCCGAATGTCGACGCCACCTTCCAGCTGCGTGCTACTGGCAGCGCACTGGGCTATGTCGCCGCGGGGGCCAAAATCAGCCTGAACATGGCGCAGATCGCACTGGAATCGGTGCCGCCCGGCGGCACCTTCAACGGCATGGCCGATTCGGGAGCCAGCACGCTGCGCATTGCACTGGCCTTGCCCTACAAGATCTCCTGGAGCGGTAATGCTCCCAAGCTGATTGTCAAACTGGCGGGGAGAAATTTCGAGGCTGATTGTGAGACTTCGGGCAACACCAACGGTGGTGATGTACTGCACTTCATACTCAGGCTGGGGGCGGAAGGGGATGCGTCCAAGCCGTCCACCAAAGGCCTTGATGGCGAGATCAGCATTCCGGTGAATGCATTGAAGTTTCACGCTGACAGCTACGTCTATACCGACGGTGGCAATGTGCTGTTCACGCCGGACGGTGCCGGAAACTGGAGCGACCGGGACGGCCATGCGGTCCCCGGCAACAACATCGCCGCAGCCATTGGCGTGGACACACAATTGAACACCACCTACAAGGTGGATACCACACCGCCGGCCGATCCCAAGCTGGAGATGGTCGAGCGTCCCGTGTTTGTCAACGGCTTCCGTCCGGCGCTGGACGCATCAGGTGCGGGCGTGCCGATGCCGGAAAAGCTCAATGCCATTGTCAGCAGTAATCCTGACGACGGCTTTTCCGTATGGACCAGCAAAATTACGCAGAAATTCTCGGTCGTCACGGGGCAGCCTTTTGACAAGGTCAATGACAAGGGCGCCATTGTGAGGTTGATGGTCTCGTTCACAGGTACGGGCGGTCCCGGCGAAAACTTTGCCGAAGCGATTCTTGCGGAAGAAAGGCTTGATGAAAAGGGGGAGGCAACGTTCACCGAGTCCAGCTATAAAGCCGAAGTCGTGGCGAGTCTCAACAGGTTTGCGCAAAAGGCCAACTTCGGGGACGGCGTACCGCTGAAACTGAGTGCCTATGTACTCGATAAAGCCGGCAATAAAAGCCAGCAGCAGAACCTGACGTTCTCCGGCAATAGCGACACGGCCAAATTCGTGCTGGATGTGCAGGCACCTAGTGCACCGACCAACGTGCAACTTGACACAGGCAGCGATACGGGCCGCGATACGGGCAGCACTACTACCGATAACATCACCGCGCTCTCCCATCCGGTCGTGATCGTGACGGGAGGAACGATTGGTTCGGTCATTTCGCTCTGGTCAGATGCCGGGCACACGCAACTGCTTGGCAGGGGCCAGGTCGAGGCGCTTTCGAACGTTGCTGGGAACAATGGTGCCCGGATCACCTTGAGCGCCATCTTGCAATCTGGTGACAACACCCTCTATGCCACGGTGCTCGATCAGGCCGGCAACAAGAGCGTCGGCGACAAGAGCCTGCAGGTTACCTATCTGAAGCCGATTGACGGCAACACCCCGCTCAAGCTCAACATCAGCAGTACCGCGCCCGCAGTCTCCAAGGGTTTTTACAAGGTCGGTGACGTCATCGAGGTCTCGGTCGACTTTGGTCGCGACGTGTTCCTCAAGCAGGGGAAGGTCAGCTCGCAACTGGCCGTGCAGCTGGTTCCTGCAAAAGCAGACGGTGCACCGCAGCCGACGCCCAATGAGATCGCCAAAGCGCTGTACGTTGGCGGCTTGGGTGGCCCCATCCTGAAATTCAAGTACACGGTGGAACAGGACATCGACAGAGGCGCGCTCAACAGCGTATTCACCGCTGCCGCGCTGCTCAACGCCGATCAGGTGCTGGAAGATGTGGCCGGCAGCACGGTGATCGGCAAGTTCATTGCCGTGGATGGACAATCGCTCAAGATCGACACCATTGCACCCCTGGCACCGACGGTGGTGTTGCCGGCAGGTCTGCCGATGACGGATGGCCAGCCCACGTTCAGTCTGGACGCCGCTACCAACCGCGGCTTTACCGTGAAGGCTGAAGCCGGCAGCACGATCAGCATCAAGGTCAAGAACATCAACAATCTCACCGGCAGCGGTTATACCAAGACCGTGATCGCGACCGGCGCTGAGCAGATCATTACGCCTACTGCCGCCGAATTGGCCGGCATCACGGGCAGCGTGTTCCAGGTCACTGCCACCGCCACGGATGCCGCCGGCAACATCAGCGCGCAGAGTGTCGCCCAGACGTTCGTGCTGGACGTCAGGGCACCGGTCGCTTCGGCGGTCAGCAGCAGCCTGAACAGCGTCACCAATCAGCCCTTCGATTTCAAGGTCAGCTTCGATGAGGCGCTCAGGGCCGCGCCGAACAAAGATGATTTCACGGTGACCAATGGATCGATCACTGACGTGGTTCCAATCCCCGGCACCAATAGCTTCACGGTCAAGGTTACTCCAGCGCCCGGTGTTGACGCCGGTGTGGTCAGCCTGAGCATCAAGCCGGGCGCAGCTATGCCCTTGGCTGATATCGCCGGCAACCCGGTCGTGGCAGGCAATACGCTGGCCACCCAGGCCATTGATACCCGGGCTCCGGTCATCTCGGCGCGTCCCGAGGCCAGCGGCCCGGTGAAGAACGGGCCGATCAACTTCATCGTCGAGTTCAATGAAGCGCTGGATGCCGCCAAGGGCGGGGTACTGCTTAAAGAAAACTTTACTGCCACGAACGGCAGAGTGACCTCAGTGACTGCGCTGGATGCGTCCACCAAGCGCTACAAGGTGACCGTCGATCCGCAACTGCCAGCCTCAAGCACCACGTCGGACACGCCAGTCTCATTGAATTACGTTCAAGTCTTTTCGCCGGGCTTCGCTGTGGCCAGCGACGCGGTCGGCAACCGAACCCAGAACCAGAGCAGCATCGCGACGCAGATCGTCGACATCATTGCCCCGACCATCACCAGCAGCGCCCTCAGCGCCACGGTCAAGACAAACAATCCGGTCAAGGCGGGCTACTACCACGCGGGCGACACGCTGACCGTCACGGTCGCATTCAGCGAGGCCGTGGTGGTCACCGGCACGCCCACGCTGGACCTGGACCTGGGGGGGGCGACCCCGCGCCTGGCCAGCTTCAGCGGCCAGAGCGAAGACAAGCGCAGCGTCATCTTCACCTACGTCGTGGCCGCTGGCGACAACACGGCCACGGGCGTGGCCTTGCCGGCCGACGGCATCAAGCTGCCCGCTGGCAGCAGCATCACCGATGTGGCCGGTAACACGGCCACCCTGACGCAGGCTGCCAAGCCTGGTGACGCGAATGTCAAGATCGACAACGTGGCACCGGGCATTGAAGCCGCGAGTATCGAACCTGCGGCGGCCACCGCGAATGGCCTCTACAAGACGGGGGCCGTGCTGACGGCGGCGGTACGCTTCAGCGAAGAGGTCGAGATCAGTATTACCGGTGGAAAGCCGACCCTCTCGTTGAGCATCGGCGGTCAGGAGCGCACGGCGACCTTGAGGGATCGCACGGCGGCAGATGACAAGAAGCTGCTTTACTTTACCTATACGGTGACGGCCGGCGACAACGAACCGTCCGGCGTCGTCATTCCCGCCAATGCCCTCAGGCTGGCGGGCGCGGCCATTACGGATGTTTCCGGCAACAATGCCGTGCTGGCTTACAGCGGTAGCGCGCCCAATGCGAGCATCAAGGTGGATACCAACGCGCCGGTGGTGAGCAGCGTGGTGGTCAGCGCTGCCGCCGATGCCGGCGGTACCGGCGGCCTCTATCGGGCAGGTGACAAGCTCACGGTCACGGTGACGTTCAACGAGGCCGTTCAGGTCGATATCGCTGCCGGCAGCCCCACCTTGAAACTGCAGGTTGGGACCGCTACGCACTTGGCGACCTACGACAGCCAGAGTGGCAATGCCGTCAAGTTCAGCTATACCCTGAGCCCCGACGATGCCGCCCCGGCCGGCGTAGCCGTCGCAGCCGGCGGCCTCGAATTGCACAACGCCGTCATCACCGATCTGGCCGGCAATGCTGCCGATCTGGCTTACGCGGCGGTCCCATCCAATCCGGCCGTGAAGGTGGACAATACTGCACCGACCATCACCGGCTTCAGCGCAGCCACCGACGGCACGCTGATCATCGGCAGTTCGCTGATGCTCAAGGCCAAGGTCTCCGAGGCACTGCGTCCGGGGGCCACCATGAAAGTCAGCCTGAACAATGGCGGCGAGGCCACGCTGACGCTGGATTCCAATGACTCGACCCAATTTGTGGGGCAGTACATCGTTCGGGAGGCGCAGAACACCTCCAACCTGAAAATCAGCAGCTTCACCAGCACCGCGAAAGATCTGGCCGGCAATGCCCTGAGTCTGGGCGTGCCTGCTGGAAGCGCCAACCTCGGTGCGGTCAACCCCATCGCCGTTGATGCCACTCGTCCTTCCAAGCTGACTCTGTTCCAGCTGGACGCGGCCAGCGATGCCGGATTCTCCGACAAGGATGGCCTGACCAACGTGACGTTGCCCAGCTTCCGTCTGGAAGGGCTGCAAACAGGGGCCCTCGTCACGATCAGCGCGACCTGGAACGGCAGTGTGCGCACGCTGCTGACGTTCACTGCCACGGCCACCAGCCAGAAGGTGACGCTGAGCGGGACGGCATTGGCCGATGGCACCTACACGGCCGTGAGCGCGAGCCAGTTCAGTCCCACCGGCAACCCCAGCGAAGGGCTGTTGCTGGGCAATACCTCGAAGTCCGGCGAGATGACTATTTCCACGGTCGCACCCACTGGCGTGGCGGCCAGTCTGGTGTTCGATTACATCCAGGACACGCTGGCCGAAAATGAACTGGGCCGCTATCTCACCCAAGCCGACGGAGCCAAGACCCCAGGCAGTCAGACTGCGCGCGATTACAGCACCAGCATCCAGACGCCCCGTTTCAATTTCCTCAATGGGCAGGATCGTGAAATCGCCGTGCTTTTCCGCGATGTGAACGGTAACAACGCCTTCGATGCAGGCGACATCGTACTGGGCCGCAAGCAGATCGGCTCCGCCACTGCGGTCTCCAGCTATCGGGTGACGACGGTGGGGGATGTGAAGAATAACGGCCATTTCGTCGACGTCGCGCCAGAAAACGGACTGGCCAATGGCCTCTACACCGACATCAAGCTGGTCCTGCAAAGCGAGGCGGGTAGCTATGGCGCGGCCTCAGCCGCTGCCGTCGGCAATCTGAGAGTCATCAACAATGCACCGTTGAAGGCGCTGACGGACGTCAAGGCGACCCAGGCCATCCCATCCGATCCGACTTCGGCCAAGACCTTGCAGCTGAGCGTTGGCGACGGTCAGCAGGGTGCGCTGCTGACCATCACGGCCGACCTGATTGCTCTGAATGGAAGCAGGACGTCTGGCGTGACGATCGGTAGTGGCATACTGACCGCCAGCAACATGGTGGAGATCGATACCTCCGGCTTGAACGGCCACTATGACAACTTCAAGGCCCTCCAGCGCTATGCCGGCAAGACCAGCGCCCCGGTGGAGGTGAAGAGCCAGTCGGGCGGTGCGCTGGTGGTGAACTGGGATCACCTTGCACCGACGGTCACGGTGGCACTCAAACCGGGAACTGCAGCGGCCCATCCGGGGCAGCCAGTCGATGTTGAATTTACCTTCAGCGAGGCGGTCACGGACTTCACTGCGGATGACGTCATCGTCACAGGCGGCGCGCTGGGCGCCTTGACTGCGCCCACCGGGACCGGCCTCAAGTGGACGTCGACGTTTACGCCGTCTGCCGCGGGCAATGTGGCGCCCAGCATTCAAGTCAAGGGCGGCTCCTATACCGATCTTGCAGGCAATCAGGGCGCGGGTAGCGACGTGTTCCACGTTACGACCAACACGCCTGGCACCGTCGCCCTCTCCGGCGGCTCGGCTAGCGGCGGTGTGCCGCAGGTCGGCGATACGCTGACTGCCAGCGTGACTGATCCTGATACGGTAGTCGCTCCCAGCGTGTCCTATGTCTGGCGTGTGGATGGCACGGTAGTGGCCGGCGAGACTGCCTCAACGTATGTGGTCAAGCAGGCTGACCGCGGCAAGACGATCTCGGCCGATGATCGCTATACCGATGGCGCTGGCGTGAGCGAGGCCGTCAGTTCGGCTTCGACCAGCGCAGTGCTTGCGCAGAACAGCCCCGGAACGTTTGCAGTCAAGATCAATGGCCGGTTGCTTTCTGCGGCTGAGATGGCTGATCCCGCTGACCGGATCCTGCACTGGAACGATAAGGTCGAAGTCCTGGTATCCGACGCTGACGGCATTGATGCGACCAAGCCGCAAACCTACGCTTGGGGCGACAGGCAGACTCATGTGCCGGTTGGCTTCGATAATGGCCATCCCTTGAACTTCACGGTCCTCCCGAGCATTGCGAAGGATAGCCGGGTTACCTTGCTCGCCACCTACACAGACCTTGCGGGCAAGACTTCCACCATCGAGACCCCGGTCTTCAAGATTCGTCCCGACCAGCAGCCCGGTAGCGTGACGATTGCTGCCTATGATTCCACGAACCCGGGTAACCCCCATCACCCCGTTGCTGAGGGGGCTGCACTGCAGGTGGGAAATTGGGTTCATGCAAGCGTCGAGGACCAGAATGGTGTCGACCTGAACAATGTCACATATACCTGGCGCGTGGACGGGGAACTGCGTCCTCAGGAAAACTACGAGGAATATCAAATCACGCAGGCCGACTACGGCAAGCAGGTCACCGTGGATGTCAGCTACATGGACAACGATGGCCATCAGGAGGCCGTACACAGCAACGCACTCATGATTGTTCCCAATCCCGGCAATCATCCGGCCACGGGCGATGTGACGCTGTCCGGCAGCGGCACGGTCGGCACGGTCGTGACGGCCGTACCAAACAATATCCAGGATCAGGATGGCGTTCCACAGGGGGTTACTTATACCTTCACCTGGACGGCCACCGACAAGACGACCAATGCCGTGACGGATATCAGCAGCGCCCACTTCCAGGGCGGCGATTCAACAAAGCTGGTCGTGACCTCGGACTTGGCCGGCAAGGACATCCGGGCGGTGGCGCACTTCACCGACGGGGTCGGCAATGCTGAGTCCGTCGCGGGCAGCACACCGGTCGCTGCCGCGCTGCCAGCCAGTTTTGCGGTGCAGGGCCCGATCACCTTCACCGGTTTCGCCGACCCGGCCCCGGCCGCAAAGCTGCTCCAGGTCGCCCCCGGCAGCAATCTCTACATGCTGGACGTGGACGGCAACGGCACGATCGATCGCGCGGATGCCACTACCTACATCAGCAACCTGAACGGGCAATCCAGTCTGACCTTGCTCACGGGCGGCGGGCAGGGCCGCGCCAGGCTGCTGGACAAGGACAGCACCGCCTGGGCAACGAACCCCGTCCTTGGCACCGCCACCGGTGCCAAGGGGGCCAACGGCACTACCAGCGCGACGGATGTGCTGGCCAATGACTTCTGGACCTCCACGCCGGGCGGCATCGATGGCCTCAATTCCCACTTCGTCTGGACGACCGATCCGAGCGGCCCCTATGCCAAGGCCGACAACTCCCCCGCAGCCGATGCCAACCGGCTGCATTACAACGTGTTCCAGGTGACGGTCAATCCCGGCACCGTACTGCCGGGTTGACGACGCCATGCCATGACTCCGCACTGAAGACCATCCATACCAAATATCAAAATACATAAGAGAGGGAAATCACCATGACCACTACCGTCCTCAAGCTTTCCGAAGCCGCCGAGTTCCTGAAGAAAATCTCCATCCGTGCCATCAAGGATGTGCGCGCACTGGATGTGGATCTGCTGTTCGTCTTCGCCAATGGCGAACGCATCATCATCAGCGGCGGTGCCATGCAGGCCTTGAGCGCGCCCGATACCCTGCTGCAGTTCGCCGACGGGCAACTGCCGCTGGGACGGGTTTTCCAGCAGATCGACCTGATCAACGTCTCGCCCGAGGCCAACCTGACGGTCAGCTCCAAGGAAATCACGCGCTACAACCAGAACAACACCAAGACCGACAAGGCACGCAAGCAAGAGGACGAGTCCGACAAGCCGGTCATCGTCGAGGAAGGGGAAAAAGCTCCTCAGGCCACCCTGGCCAGCAGCGGCGATGCCGGCAATACGGCGGCTCCGGAATTTTCACCGCTGAAGTCGCCCGACAATCAGCAGCAGCTCGCCGATGTCGAGATCAACTCTCAGCACGAAAAGAATTGGGGCGTGCAATGGCCGGTGGCCGCCGGCGTGCTGGCCTTGCTGGCAGCGGCGGGTGGTGGTGGGGGCGGCGGTGCTGCGGCAGCCAGCAATGCGGCCACCGGTGGCGGTGCCAGCAGCGGTGCCGGTGCCGCAGGCGGGGCAGCGTCAGGGACGGGCGCGTCCAGCCAGCCGGAGATCAAGCCGACCATCTCGGGCGCGGCCATGCTGGGCCCGCTCAACAATGCCACGGCTATCGCCTATGACGACCAGGGACATGCCATCAGCGCTGCAGCTCAGGTGATCGATGGCCATTACTCGCTGGTGCTCAACAAGCCAGGCTATCGCGGTACCGTGCTGGTGGTCATCAGCGACAACACCCCCGGCGTGCCCGACAACTATGCCGACGAAGCCACCCACAAGCTGACCGACCTCGGCAACACCGTACTGCGTGCACTGGTCACCGCCACCGGTGCCAGCCAGAACGTCAACGTCACCGCGCTGACCGAACTGGCCGTCATCAAGGCAGGGATGGACGTGGGCATGCTCAATCCCTCCGAAGTACCGGACCTCAGCGCCGAGCGCATTGCCGCGATCAACAATGCCGTGGGCGGTTTCTTCAAGGTCGATGCCATCGGCGGCGAAGTGGTGCCGACCGCCAGCCAGAACGTCAATGGCCAGGTGGTGGTCAATCCCGGCTTCAATCCCGGCATCAGCAGCGAAGCCTACAACTACGGGGTGGCGCTCAAGGCCATCTCCAACCTGTCGGCGCTGGACCCCAAGGTTTATCCGGCCCAGATCGACGCGATCAGGAAGCTGGCCAACGCCCTGCAGTTCGTCGACGACAGCAATAGCGCGCTGAAGTGGGCCACCAATGTGCGCGGCCAGTCACTGGCCTCGTCCAACCTGATGCAGTCCCACCTGTTCATCGAACCGCTGCTCAAGATCATTCACGATCCGGATAGCACCGAGGAGGCGGTGGCCGCCGCACAGACGCGTTACGACACCCTGCAGAAGCTGCCCGGCGGCTCCACCGTGGCGGCCTACCTGCAGCAGAACCACGTCGCCATCGCGGAGCCGACGCTCTTGATCAAGCAGGCCGTCATGAGCAATCCCGAGCTGTGGCAAAGCGCGCCGCTCAGCTCCACCTTGCAGCTCGACCAGGGAGATTTCCTGGAAGGGGGCCTGAGCGTGAACACGCCGCCCTTTGCGGGCGTGAGCGTGGTCCTGGATGGCAAGGACACCCTGGGCCATGACCTGCGCATCAGCCTGCCGACCGCGCGTGCCGATGCGGCCGGTCAGGCGGTGCTGGTCTCCGACGACGCTACCACCCAGCAGCTGTTGCAGCTGGATCACTCCCAGCCCATCGTGGCCGAGGTGACCGTCTCGGACGGCTACAACAACCGCACCAACTACACGGTGTGGAAGAACAATGATGTGCGCGTGGACCTCACCCCACCGTCCGGCATGACCAATTTTGCCGAGCCGGCACCCGCGCTGGTCACCGACAGCAGCTACAGCGGGCGGGGCGGCGATGACCCGCTGCGCGTGCCCGCCACGCAAGGCGACCGCGACAAGGTCACCCAGGACGGCAGCCTGCGCGTGCGGCTCACCAAGGCCCTCTCCGGCGACGAACGGCTGCAGTTCGCCGTGGCCACGGCGGCCGACGTCAACGGCCAACCCCTGTTCGGCAGCTGGAAGGAAGCCGGCAAGCTGACCCAAGGCGGCAGCAATGCACGCGGCGAGGTCGACTACATCGCCAGCGACGTGGCCAGTACCACCGGCAGCAACTGGGTCAAGGCACGCGTGGTGCAGGTCGGTGCGTCCTACACCGGCGGCTACGGCAATGCCAATACCGGTGCCGAGACGCTGCAGTTCACGCTGGATACGGTAGCACCTGCGCGTCCTGCCCTGCAGTTCGTGGCCGGCAAGGACGATGGCCTCAGCAGCAGTGATGGTGTGAGTCGCCAGCCGGGCGCGCAACTCTCCGTGCCGGGGATGATGGAAGGCGGCACCGAGCTGCACTTCCGCCTGGCATCAGGCAACGGAACCGATGCCCGCACGCTGCAACTGCTGCCGGTCAGCGGTGCCGCCCAGGACATCAAGCCGGATACCTGGTATCGCCTCAAGGCCGGTGAGCGCCTGCAGCTCAATGGCGACACCATCACCGGTAACGGCAAGGCGCAGATCGACTTGCGCCAGATCGATGTGGCCGGCAATTTCAGCGAGAGCACGCAGCGCTTCGTGGTCGATAGCAGCGGCCTGATCGAGCACACGGTGCTGCTGGCCAGCAGTGAAAAGGCCGTCAACGATGCCCGCTCGGCGGTCGCCGTGGCGCAAGCCGTATTCGATGCTGCCGATGCCCTGAGCCGGTCGGCCAAGCAGGCCGCGCTGGCCACCGCCCAGGCCGCGCTGACGCGCGCGCAGACGGCGGAAGACAACGCCATGGCGCAGGCCCGCGCCGCATTGGTCAACGCCGACGGCAGCACGCGCCTGGACAGCGTCATGGCCACGCCCGTCGACAAGAACTATGTGCCCGCCATCATCAATGCCGTGGCCGCCACCGCCGACCCCGACCAGGTCAGCGATGCGCTGTCGCTGAAGGCCGTGGTGAGTGCCGCGATCAAGGCCGCCGATGCGGCCGTGGCCAAGGCCTCGGTGTATGGCGACGATCCCGCCAACCCGGCACCGACACTGGCCGACTTCAAGGCCATGGGGGTGGTCGGCGTGAACAATGCGCAGCAGCTGCAGAGTATCAACGATGCCCTGAAGGCCTTGCCCCAAGCGGCGTCTGATTCCATTGCGCAGATCCAGAATACGGTCAACGCCTACTACAAGGTGCAAGCCCTCGCTGATGGCAAGCCGGGCAACAGCGATCTGTCGTCCTATCCAGGCGCAGCTGACTATGCAGCGTTGGGCGTGGTGCCACCCCTGTCGGTGGCGGGGGCCCGCATCCTCAGCGGTGCCATCGATGGCAAGACGGCGGCCGACGTTGCCTCGGTGGCCGCCATCAGTGACCTGGCCCAGGCCGCCCAGCGCCTGGCGGCGCAGGCAGCGCTGCCTGCCGGACAGACGCTGCCCGATCCGCTGAAGACGGACGATTTTGCCCGTCTGGGCGTGACCGGTACCAGCGACGACAACGTGGCCGAAGTGGCCGCCAGCCTCAACAGCGTGCCGCAGGAGCTGCGCGCCAACGGCAGCATCGTGGGCGAGATTGATACCCTGGCCGAGGTCCAGGCGCTGGTCACGGGCAAGATCGGTTCCTTGCAGACCATCCTCAACTATGCCAAGGGCGTCAATCCCATCAATCCGCTGCGTCCTACGCAGACCGAGCCGGACCTGAGCGACTACCAGAGCGTACTGTTGACCGCCAACAGCGCCACGCAGGTCACGGCAGCCAACCTGGCCAGCATCAACAGTGCCGTCAAGGCGGTCGGCGTGGAGCCCATCTCGTCCTGGAAGAAGCTGGGTGCCCTGGTGCAGTCCTACAACCTGGTCCTGGCCGCCGCCGATGGCGTGCCCGGCAATGCACAGCAACTTCCCGCGGCCGACGACTATGCACGGATCGGGGTACAGGCGCTGCAGACCTTGCTCCCGGCTGCCGGTGCTGCGCGCGGCAATGCCTTGAACCTGCTCAACCAGGTGCTCGATGCGACAGCCCGCCCGGCAGTGGATAGCGTCGACAAGCTGCAGGCGCTGGCCAGTGTGGCTGCCCGGGTGCTGGCCGTGGGAGCAGGGCAGAAGGTCGCGGTGAGCGCGGACGAACTGAATCAGTTGCGCCTGGCGATACCGGTGACGGCAGCGCAGTTGCCGGTGGTGCTGTCGGGCATCGCCGGCACCGCCGACGACGGTGCCGGGCTGCGTTCTCCCGCCATGGTGAGTGAGGTGGCCGCCCGGGCGCTGGCGGCCTCGGCCAAGATCGTGGCGTATGCCGATGACGGCGCCCAAGCTGCGCCGCTGTTGGCGGACTATCGCGCGCTGGGTATTCACGGTGTGGACGATGAATTGCACCAGAACGCCCTCAATTCCGCGTTGGCCACTCCCGCCGTGGATGGCCGGCAGGTGAGCGACCCTGCCCGTTTGCAGGACATTGCCGACGCCTTCGGCCGCATTCTGGGCCAGACAGCGGGAACGGGCGTGCAGCATGCCGAGCCGCTCCTGAAGGACTTCGCCCTCATCGGCGCAGCTGCGCCTCATGACGAGAACATCAAGGGACTCATCAATTCGGCACTGATCGGCAAGAACCCGCGCGACCTGCTCAACGTCGCCACGGTCAGCCAGCTGGTCATCGCCGGCAATGCCATCGGTGCACTGGCGGCCGGCGATGACAGCGGCCTGAGTGGCAGCGCGGCAGCTGACAAGGCCGCCGACCTCAAGGCCAAGCTGGACATGCTGGGCGTGGTCAATCTCAACGATGCCCTGCAAGCCTCGGTCACACAAGCCATCGTCGCTTCTGCCGATGATGGCAGCGGCATCAATACCCTGGCCAAGTTGCAGTCGCTGGTGGACGCCGCGCTGCAGGCCCAAGTGAAGATCAATGCCTATGCCGACGATGCCACTCACGCAGCGCCTGTGGTGGCCGACTATGCCGCCATCGGCGTGAGCGGTGTCACTGGCGACAAGCTGGAGGCGATCAATTCGGCCCTGGCCAGCACGCCGGTGACATCGGCGCAGACCGCCACGCCGGCCCTGGTGCAGGGCATCGTGGATGCCTACGCCCGTATCCTGGCGGCGGCGGATGGCCGTGCCGGCAATGCCACTGCGCTGCCGCAACCGCAGGACTACCAGCGGGTCGGCCTGCCCGCCGATCTGGTGGCCGCGCTGCAACCGGATGCGCAGGGCAAGGCCTCACCCTTGCTGGACATGCTAATACCTTGATCGACGTCGCCAGGCCGACCGGCGTCAATACGCTGCCGGCGCTGTCCCGGGTGGCGGCCACGGCACATCACCTGATCGCTCAGGCCAAGGGTGGCATCGGCGATGCACTGGTGACCCAGGCCGAACTGTCCGGTGCCGGTATCACCGGGCTGGATGCGCATACCTTCCCGGCGGTGCTCTCCGCCATCGCCGCCAGCCCGGATGACGGCAGCGCCCTGACGGGTCTGCTGCCGGCCGGTGGTCTCAAGTTGCAAGCCCTGGCCGACAATGCGGGCAAAGCGCAGTTGAAGATCGAGGCCTATGCCGATGGCGTGGCCAAGGCAGCGGCACCGACGCCGGCCGACTTGCGCAGCATCGGCCTGGACTTGTCGGTCCACATGCCGCATGCGAGCCCGGAACTGGCCTTGAAGGCCCTCAATTCCGTGCTGCAAACCGTCACCATTGGTGCCGCGCAAGTGAATCCTCCTGCCAAATTGGCGGCGATCGCCGAGGCCTATGACCTCGTCATGGCCGCTGCTGACGGCGCAGCGCTTGCCGATGGGACGACCAGCCCCGCCGCCCAGGCCATCACGGCCGATGTGCTGGTCAAACTCGGTGTGACCGGCTTGTCCTCCGCTGATCCGGCGCTACAGGCGCTGCTGGTGTCGAACATGCAGAGCGTGATCGATGCTTTCACGCCTGCCCCGGCAGCCGATGTCAGCAACCTGCAGGCCAGCGTCGATGTGCTGGTCAAGATCAGCCACCTGGCTGACGGCGTGGCCGGCAACGCCACAGCTGCGGATCAGTTCAGCGATGCGCTGGCGGCCTTGCAGGCGGCCGGCGTCAAGCTCGCCGATGCCACCGTCGCCAAGGCGGTGGCCAATGCCCTGGATGGGGCCGACTATGCCAAGCTGGCCAGCCCGGCCAAGCTGCAGGCCATGGTCGATGCCTATGCCCGCATCCTGGCCGAAGCCAACGAAGCCGAACCGGCTGCCGGTGGCGTGGCGGGCGATCTGGACAAGGTGCCCGATGCCACCCCCGGCAGCGATCCGTCGCTTGCCGAGTTCAGTGCCATCGGCGCGCATCTGCCGGGCCTGACGGTGAGCCCGGGCAGTGCCGCCGAACAGGACGCGCGGCTCAAGCTCACCGATGACGTTCTCAAGCGCAAGGCGCGTTCCCAGGTCGATACCGTGGCCGAGATCGAACAGATCGGCCAGGCCGTCGACCAGCTGCTGCAGCTGGCCGCACAGCCGGCGACCAGTGTGGTGCCGGTTCCGGGTGACGATGACCGCGCCCGCTGGCAGGCCAACTTCCGCGCCCTGGGTGTGAGCGGCGTCGATACCGGCAGCGATGGCAACCTGGAACTGGTCCTGGCACGCGTGCATGCCGCCGGCATTGCCAGCTTCTCGACCGTGGCGCCGCTGCAGAACCTGATCAACGGCGTCAATGAAGCCCTGCTGGTGATCATGAACTATGCCGAGGACAGCGATCGCAACCCGGCACCTACCGTGGCCAATTATCACGACGTAGGCGTGGAGCGCGGCGTCGGGGCCGCTACGGTAGACAGCAGCAACCTGGCCAGCATCAATGCGGCTGTGGCCAAGCTGGAGCGTGGTGACGTCGATAGCCGTGCCAAGCTCAAGGTGATCGTCTCGGCCTACAACGCCATCCTGGCAGCTGCCGATGGCAAGAGCGGCGATGCCTCCGGTGCGGCCCTGCAGCCCGAGCAATATCTGGCCATCGGCGTACCGCTGAGCAATACGCTCATCGGCATGGGTAAGCTGGCCGGCCCCCTCGGCGGCACCAGGTCGCTGGAGAAGGTCGATGCCGACAAACTGGCCTTGTTCAACAGTGCGGTAGCGGCGCAGCGCCGCGAGGGCGTGGACACTCCCGACAAACTGGCTGCACTGGCAGCCACGGCGTCCGACCTCATTCGCACTGCCAGAGAGAGCAAGGATGATCCCGTGGTCGGCAATTCCAGCACCAGCCTGAGCCTGAAAAGTTTGCAGGCGCTCGGCCTGGGTGCCATTACCAGTGAAGCCGTGCAGGTAGCCTTCCTCGACGCAGTCCGGGTCAAGGGCAACAACATCGACCCGGCCACCAATCTGCCCAGCTCGGCAGACAATGCCGCCACCCACGATGTGAGCGGTGTGCGCAGCATCGAGCAACTCACGGCCATCGCCAACAGCTATGCCAAGGTGCTGGCTTACGTCAATGGTGCCGGTGGGGCAGCAGATGCACCGCAGCTGAGCGACTACCAAACCATCGGCGTGGCCATGCCGCACGCCATCGTGTCCACTGCAGTAAGCGGGCTGGCCCTCCTCAACAGCGCCGTACATGCACAAAGCGGCAGCAGCAAGATCGATAGCGTGGCCGAGCTCAATCGGCTGGCGCAGACCGTGGACCAGCTCATGCAGGTCGCCGCGGTCGCGCCGCTGCCAGATCGCTACCCGGTGCAATATCCCCCGGTCAGCAGCGCGCTCAAGCCGGCCGATCTCAGTGCGCTGGGCTTGACCGGGGTCGACGGCAACAGCCTGGCGGCCCTGCTCAACAAGCTGCAGACCACTGCTGATGACGGCAGTGGCGCGCTCACCGTCGCCGCGCTGCAGGGCATGATGGATGCAGCCACCGTCGCCGGGCGCAAGATCGTCCAGTTCGCCCGCGATGACGGCGGCGATGCGCCTGCCGTCGCCGATTTCGATGCGCTGGGCCTGCAACTGCCGGTCGATGGCAGCCGCAGCAGCACGCCTTACCTGAATGCCATCAACGACGCCCTGAAGTCGGCCAGCATCTCGGCCGCCCAGGTGCAGACACCGGATCAGTTGCAAGGCCTGATCATCGCGGCCCAGCACGTGGTGGATGCCGCCAACGGCATCGCCGGCGACGCCTCGCCCAAGCCCGGCGCCGCCGATTTCATGGCCCTGGGCCTGGCCAAAAGCAAGCTCGACGCCGCCGGAGCGACCGGCGTGGCGATGCTGGCCGACACGGTGGACGCCAATACGCTGAGCGCGCTCAGCACCGATGAGTCCGGCCGTCCGATTGCCTTGCCGGACAAGCTGGCGCAACTGCTGGATTTGATTCAGTCACTGATGGTCACTGCGGCCGGCGGCGTAGCCAATCCGCCGCTGGACCCGGTTCAGTTGGGCAAGCTGGGCGTGAGCCTGGCCAGCGTGGCGCACCATCCCGATGGCAGCCCGCAGAACTGGCCGGCGATCCTGGCGGCCATCGCGGGCAGCAAGAAGGATGGCTCCGAGGTCAACACCCTGGCCAAGCTGCAAGCGCTGGTCAATCGTGCCGACGCGGCGCAGACCAAGATCCGGCTCTATGCCGACGACGCCGTCTCGGCCACCGATGCGGCCACGACGCCCTCGGTGGATGATTACCGCAGCATCGGCCTGGTCAACCCGGTGGCCGATGCCAGCGGCGTGCGCGCGCCGCTGGTCACGGCCGACAACGTGGCAGCCGTCAATGCCGCCCTGCGCACCGGCACGATCAATGCCGCCCAGGCCGACACCCCGCCCCACGTGAAGCAGGTGGTCGACGCCTACCTGGCCATTCTCGCGCGCGCCAATGGTGTGGCGCCCGATACCGGCCCGGCCATCACCTCGGCGCAATTCAAGGCCATCGGCGCGGCCGTGGAGGGCGTGACTGCCCCCACCGGCAAGGCCACCGACGCCGCCGCACAGGGCTTGCTGGACGGCGTCATCGGCGGCAAGCTGCCGGATGCCGTCAACACCCCGGCCAAGATCAATGCGCTGGGTGTGCTGGTCAACAAGATACTGGTGCAGGCCCAGGCCAGCGATGACACGCCGCGCCTGACCGTGGCCGAACTGGGCCAGTTGGGCTTGACCAGCGCCGATGGCGGCACGCTGGCAGCCCAAAAGCCGGCGGCCATCGCGGCGGCGCTCTATGCCATCCGCGCCGGTGCCGACAATGGCAGCGACGTCAATACCTTCGCCAAGCTGCAGACCGTGGTCTCCACCGCGCTGACGGCCTACCAGAAGATCCAGACCTATGCGGAACTGCAGGCGGTACCAGGCGGATTCCCGGAAGACAGCGGCCGTCCCAACGCCGACGACTTCAAGGCCATGGGCCTGAACGTGCCGGCCAGTGTCGAGGCCGACAAGGCCATCGGTGCCTCCGCTACCTTGCTCACGGCTGCCTTTGGCGCCGCCCAGATCGATACGCCCGCCAAGCTGCAAGCCATCCTCGACAACTGGGACAAGCTCTTTGCCCTGGTCAACGGCCGGGCCGATACACCGGCTCTGTCCGATACCACGCGAGCTGCGTTCAGTACCTTGCTCAGCGGGGTAGGTGTGACGGTCGATGCCGCCACTCGTCCGGCAGCGTTGGACCTGTTGCAGACTGCGCTGGACCAGCAGGCCAGCAAGTCCGTGATGGACACCCCCGCCAAGCTGGAAGGCCTGCTGGCCACCGCACAAGGTCTGCTGACGCTGGCCGGCAAGGCACAGGTGTTCGCCGGCGATCGTCTGCCCACCAGCATGGCCGCTACCGATCTGGCCGCGCTGGGCGTGATGCCTGCTACGGCCTCCAATGCGGCCGCTGCTGCCGTGCTGAGCGCAGTCTCGGCGCAGGCCGCCAGTGCCGTTGACAGCCTGGCCGAAGTGCAGGCGCTGGCGAGCCAGGCCATCAAGGCTCAGGCCAAGATCAGTGCCTATGCCGATGACGCCAGCAAGCCCGTCCCCGGCGCTGCAGATTACCTGGCCATCGGCCTGGTCAAGGCCGATGGATCGGCGCTGGTCGGCAGCGACAATCTGGGCGCAGTCAACACGACGCTGGCCAGCAAAGCCATCACCGCCGCACTGGCTGGTGACCCCGCCAAGCTCAAGGCCATCGTGGATGCCTACGCCCATATCGTCGCCGGCAGCGTGGCCGGTGGCGTTGCGCCGTCGCTGGATGACTATGCGGCCATCGGGCTTTCTGGTCTGAATGTTCAGAACAAGGGATTGCTGGATGGCGCGCTGTCGCGGCTGGGCGCCGACAAGGTGAAGGATCAGTCACAACTGCAAAAAGCCGCCGATGCCGTTGCCAAGATCACTGCCGTGGCCGATGCCAGTGCCAATACCGAGGCCAGCGAGTTGCCGGTTGCCGCCGACTATGCGGCCCTCGGCCTGGACCTGGGGCATTCCGCTGCTGCGGCCGACCCGGATGGCTCGGGTGCAGCACTGCTGGGCAGTGCCATCGATGGCATGGCGCTGTCCCGCGTCGATACGCCGGACAAGCTGCAGGCATTGCTGGACGTGGTCAACAAGCTCATGGACAGCGCCGCGCGCCTGCCAGGCGCAGCTGCGGCTGGCGTGGCCGATCTGCAGTTGCTGGGGGTGGATATCAGCAGCAGGAATCCCGCGCAGCAGGGCGCCATCCTGGCGGCCATCGGCACCAGCGGGACCGACGGCAGCCAGATCAAGTCGCTGGCCGCAATCTCGGCGCTGACGCAAAAGGCGGTCGATGCCCTGGCCAAGATCAGTGCCTACGCCCAGGACAACACTGGCGCCACGCTGGGTGTACCCACCGCCGACGATTACACGGCCATGGGCGTCTACGGTGTCACAGGCAGCAGCGTGTCGGCCATCAATGCGGCCCTGGCGACGACGGTCGTGGACGGCGTTCGCGCCAGCACCCAGCCGCTGGTGCAGGCCATTGCCAGCACCTACCTGAAGATCCTGGCCGCCGCTGACGGCACGCGTGCCACGCCCGATCCGATCGGCTCGGCGGCAGTGCCTACCGAGGCCGAACTGGAAAGCATCGGCGTCGGCGTGAGCGCGGCCACCAACGGCCACACCATCAGCCTGCTGGCCACCGCGCTGGATGCCTTGAACCGCGACCAGGTCGCCACGCCCGCACGCATCGATGTGGTCAGTGCATCGGCCGGCAAGATGATCGCTGCCGCCGGCAACGCGACTGCTGCGGCCCGATTGAGCCTCGATGATTTCAGCAACCTGGGCGTGCAGGGGCTCGATGCGGCCTTCCTGCCCAACGTGCAGGCGCTGGTGGCCGGTAGTGACGTCAACCGGATCGACAGCAGCACCCGCCTGCAGGGCCTGGTGGATGGCTTGCTGAAGGACTTGAAGATCATCCGCAACTATGCCGACGGCTTGAACAATACCGACGCGGCGCTGGGCGCGGTGGACCGCGTGCTGTCTCCCACGGTGGACAACTATGCACGTGCCGGCGTGAGTGGCGTCAGTGCCGATACATTTGCCTGCATCAATGCCTCCGTCAAGATACTGGCCAACTCCAGCCTGGTGGACAGCAAGAGCAAGCTGCAAGCCATCGTCGACGCTTACCAGCATGTGCTGCAGGCCGCCGATGGCGTGGCCGGCAATCTGGCTACGCCCGTCACGCGCGAGGAACTGCTGCGCATCGGCGTGCCGGCCAACCGTCTGCCGGACCCGGCAGCACCTGGTTTGTCGCCCTCCGATGCAGCGCGGGCGCAGGCCACCCTCAATGTGCTCAGCAGCGCGCTCGATGCGCAGCCGGCTGACAAGAGCACCGTCTCTACGCCTGCCAAGATTGGTGACCTGGCAGCGCTTGCCGGCCGGGTGGTGGCGTATGCCGCCGGTAGTGCAGGGGCGGCCGCACCCACTTCGGGCGATTTGCAGACGCTGGGCGTGAAGAACCTGATGGCCCAGGTCGACGGCACTACGCCCTCCACGCTGGGACTGGTCAACTCCGGCCTCAAGGCCGTCACGCCAGATGCGCTGGCCGGCCTGAACCTGGCGCAGATCCAGACCATGGCCACGGCGGCAGCCAAGCTGCGCAATCTGGCCTCGGCCAGCAGCATCATGTCCGACGCCAGTCGTCCGGCAGCCGATGCGGTCAATGCGGATGGCACCCCGAAGCCTGGAGCACCGCTGACCGTGGACGAATTCCATGCGCTGGGCATGGGCGTCGATAATGGACCGGCCCACGTCAAACTGCTCAATGAGGTGTTCAATGCGCGGCCCAATTTCGCCTCGGTGTCCGACCTGGGCAAGATCAATGCACTGAACCTGGTGGACATCGTCAATCGCGTGATGCGGCAGGCCGATGCCGATGTGAAGCCGGAGAACGCACCCGCCGCTATCACGGTGGCCGAACTGACCACTCTCGGATTGAGCAGTACCGGTGCCAACGCCGACGTCAATGCCGCCTCGCTGTCGGCCTTCATGGCCGCCCTGAAGGCCCGTGCGCCGGCCGATGTCGATACCCTGGCTGAATTGAAGTCCATCGGTTCGGCCGCCCGTGCGGCCCAGGCCAAGATCATGGCCTATGCCGAGCGCCAGAGTTCGGGTGCCGTGGCCCAGGCCGGTTCGGACAGCATCACCCCGGTGGCGCAAGACTTTGCTGACATGGGCGTGGTGGGCGTGGGCAAGTACGCCAGCGCCACACCGGACCGTCCGGATGCCATGCCCGAGGGCCTGTTTGCCGTCCTCTCGGCGCTGGCCACCAGTGCCGTCAATGGCACGCGCGCGGCGACGGCCGAACTGGTGCAGGGCATCGTGGACAGCGCCGGCAAGCTGCTGGGCCTGGCCGATGGCGTGGCCAATGCGCCGGCAGCAGCGCCCATCCTGGAGGATTACCGCCTGCTGGGTGCCGACCTGTCCGGCGTGGGCCGGGCCAGCGCCAAGAGCGATTATTTGTCGCTGCTCAACTCGGTGGTCGATGGGCGCAAGGCCGAGGAGGTCGATACCCCCGCCGAAGTACTGGCCTTGGCCGATACCGTCGCATTGGTGCTGGATAGCCCTGCCGCCGTGGGAGGCAGCGCTCCGGCCCGCACCGACCTTGAACGGCTGGGCGTGACCGGACTCAGCGACAAGGACATGCCTGCCGTACTGGCCAAGCTGCAGCAGCTGCCGGCCGACAAGCTGGCGAGCATCAATACCTTGCCGGGACTGCAAAGCCTGGTCGACAAGGCCGTGACGGCACAGGACAAGATCCGTGACTATGCCAGCGACAACACCCGCCCCATGCCCATGGCGCAGGACTACGCCGACATGGGCGTGCTGCTGCCAACCGCGCCCAAGGCCGTGGCTGACAGCATCCTGACCGCGACCAACAAGGCGCTGGCTTCCGGCCCGGTCGGAGCCGACCAGGCTGGCACGCCCGATCTGGTGCAGGGTATCGTCAACAGCTACGCCAAGCTGCTGGCCCTGGCCGATGGCAGCCTCGGCACCGCCGCGGCCGATCTGCCGGTCGCCCAGGACTATGTCCGCGTGGGTCTGGACAAGACCCTCACCGACAAGCTGGCGAACCCGTCCAACCTGCTGTTGCTGAACCAGCTGGTCGATGGTGCGGCCAATCCGTCTGCTGTGGACAGCCCCGCCAGCCTCAGCGTCTTGGCAAGCGTGGCCAACAAGGTGCTGGCGATCGCCGCGCAGCAGACCGGTGATGTGGTCTCTCCGGCCGATGCCCTCAGTGCGGCCGACTTCAAGGTGCTCGGCATCAATGGACTGACGCCCGTGGAAAGCAATGCGGTGGTGGCCGCCTTGCAGTCGCGCACGCAGCCGGATGTCGATACGGTGGCCGAGCTGCAGAGCGTGGCCAATGCTGCTCGCGCGGCCATCAACCGCATCGTGGCCTATGCCGACAGCAACGCCGGCGATGCCCCCACCGTGGCGGATTTCCAGACCCTGGGCGTGACCGGCGTCATCGAGGTCGGTGCCAATGCCAACAAGGAAGACATCGTCGCCGCCCTGGCGACGTCCGCTGTGGATGGGCCGCGCGTCAGTTCGGTGGCGGGCATTCAGGCGCTGGTCGACAGTTACGCGCGCCTGCTGGCACAGGCCGATGGCGTGCCCAGCAATACGGGGGACGGCAAGCTGGCGCAGCAGGGCGATTTTGAGCGTATCGGGGTGGATCTCTCGGGCATCCTCGCGCTCGACAGCGGCGCGGTTGGCGCAAGTGCCAATATCGTCCAGCTGCTCAGCTCCATCGTCGACAGCCGCACCGCCACCGAAGTCAGTACGCCCGCCAAGATCAGCGCACTGGCCGATCTGGCCATCAAGGCGGGCCTTGCCGTGCAGGGTGACAATAGCCGGCCGATGACGGCGGAGGACTTCGCGGCACTCAAGATTTCCGGTGTCAATGCCGGCAATCTGGACAAGGTACAGGCACAGCTGGCACGGCAGGCCGACGATGGCAGCAGCGTCAACACCTGGGCCAAGCTGGCCGACGCCGTCTTTACGGTGACCAACGTGCCGGCCATCAATACGGTCGCCGGTGACGACATCATCAATCTGGCCGAGCGCACTGCAGGCGTCACCCTGACCGGTACCGCCGGCAAGGATGACACGGTGACGCTGTTCTATCCCGATGGTAGCGTCACCAAGAGCGGAATCACCACGCACGACTCGGCCACCGGCACCAGCGTGTGGAACTGGAGCTACACGCTCACGGCGGGCGACTGGCAGGCACTGGGAGCGGATGGTGCCAATGGTACGGAAAAGATCATCGGCATCCAGTCGCACAACACCGTCAAGGGACTGGACTCCATCCGGGTAACGCATAGCATCACGATCGATACCACGCCGCCCGTGTTCACTGCGCCGTTGGCACTGGCCAGCGATACCGGTATCCCGGGTGACGGCATCACCAGCGTCGGCAAGGTACTGGTCTCCGGATTGGAAGCCGCTGCCCGCTGGGCCTACAAGATCGATGGCGTCGACTATCAGCCGGGTAGCGGGGGCAGTTTCACCATTGCAGGCGATGGTGCGCACACCGTCAAGGTGCGCCAGACCGACCGCGCCGGCAATGACAGCGCGGAGCAGGTGTTGACGATGACTCTGGACACGGTAGCGCCCGCGAAGCTGAGCGCCACCTTGGCGCGCGATACCGGTAACAGCGCTGTGGACCGGCTGACCAGCGATGGCACGCTTAACGTTAGCGGTGTCGAGAGCGGTGCCAGCTGGCAATACAGCCTGGACAGTGGCGTGACCTGGAGCAATGGCAGCGGCGGCAGCGTCAGGATCAAGGGTGCAGCGGATGGTGCCGGCAATACCGACGGTGCCAAAAAAGTGGTCGTGCGCCAGACCGACGTGGCCGGCAATGTCGGTGCTATCAGCGCTGCAGTCAGTTTCACGCTCGACACCACGCTGCCGGCCAAGCCCACCCTGGCGCTGGCCAAGGACAGTGGCAATGCGAGCGACCGCATCACCAATGAGGGGACCGTCAACGTCAGCAATCTGGAGTCCGGTGCCAGCTGGCAGTACAGCCTGGACAATGGTACGACCTGGACCGATGGCACAGCCGCCAGCTTCCGCTTTGCCGGCACCGCCGATGGCAGTGGCGGCAGTGATGGTGCCCAGAACATGCTGGTACGCCAGACCGATGCCGCCGGCAACGTCAGTCCCAACAGCGACAAGTTCAGCTTCACCTTGGACACGACCGCGCCCGCAGCGCCCTCGCTGGCCCTGTCGGTCGACAGCGGCAATCCGACCGACAAGATCACCAACAACGCCACCTTCAAGCTCAGTGGAATTGAAAGCGGGGCGAGCTGGCAATACAGCCTGGACAGCGGCACCACCTGGAGCAATGGTTCAGGCACCAGCGTCAAGTTGTCCGGACTGCCGGACGGCAACAAGACCATGATCGTGCGCCAGATTGACGTGGCCGGCAACGTCGGCAGCAGCAGCGATGCCGTCAGCATCACGCTCGATACGGCGGCTCCGGCCAAGCCGGTGCTCGCTTTGGCACGCGACAGTGGCAGTTCAGCCACCGATCGCATGACCAATGACGGTACCGTCAACGTCGCTGGACTGGAGGCCGGGGCCACCTGGCAATACAGCCTCGATGCCGGGAGCAGCTGGAGCAATGGCAGCGGCACCAGTGTGCGAGTGACTGGCGCGGCCGATGGCAATGGCAACGTCGATGGTCTCAAATCGGTGCTGGTACGCCAGACCGATATCGCAGGCAATACCGGCCCGGTGAGCGACAGCTTCGGCTTCACGCTGGACAGCACTGCCCCCGTCAAGCTGGCGCTGTCGCTGGCGCGGGATACCGGCGTCATCAACGACATGATCACCAGCGATGGTACGGTCAACATCACCGGACTGGAGACGGGGGCGACCTGGCAGTACAGCGTGGACAACGGCATCAACTGGTCGCGCGGCAGCGGTACCAGCTTCCTGCTGGGCGGTGACGGCAACAAGAACGTGGTGGCCCGGCAGATCGACGTGGCCGGCAATGTGGGGCCGGTCAGCGATGTCTTCAGCTTCACGCTTGATGGCGGCGCGCCGCAGCAGCCCGCCATTGCCCTGGCCACCGACAGTGGCAGCTCTGCCACCGACAAGCTGACCAATGACGGCACGGTCAAGGTCAGCAAGCTGGTGGCCGGTGCCAACTGGCAATACAGCCTCGATGGCGGCAGTACCTGGAGCAATGGCACCGGCAGCAGTTTCAAACTCAAGGGGGCGATCGATGGCGGCACCAACACCGATGGCCTGCGCAACGTCGTGGTTCGCCAGACCAATGCCGCTGGCAATACCAGTCCCAACAGCGACACCCTGAGCTTCACCCTGGATACCACCGCGCCGGTCAAGCCGGGCCTGTCCCTGCTGGCCGACAACGGCAGTTCTTCCAGCGACGGGATTACCAATGACGGCACCGTCAAGGTGGAAGGCCTGGAAGCCGGTGCAGCTTGGGAATACAGTACCGACAGCGGCTCCACTTGGGTCGCCGGCAGCGGCAGCAGCATCAAGCTGACCGGCGACGGCAACAAGGCCGTCCAGGTGCGCCAGACCGATGCAGCGGGCAACAAGGGCGCTGCCAGCGACAGCTTCAGCTTCACGCTCGATGCAAGCGCACCTGCCAAGCCGGTGGTCGCCCTGGCCAATGATAGTGGCAGCTCGCCTACCGATCGCATTACCCAGAATGGCACCGTCAACGTCACAGGGCTGGAAGGTGCTGCTCGCTGGCAGTACAGCACCGACAACGGCACCACCTGGACCGATGGCAGTGGTGACGGCATCAAGTTCAAGGGGGCAGCCGACGGCATCGGCAACACGGATGGTGCGAAGAAGGTGCAGGTGCGCCAGATCGACGTGGCCGGCAATACCGGCGCTTCCAGTGCCGTGCTCAGCTTCACCCTCGATACCACGCTGCCAGCCAAGGTCAATGCGACCCTGGCCAAGGACAACGGGGCGTCGGCCAGCGACAAGATCACCAATGACGGTACGGTCAATGTGAGCGGGCTGGAAGCCGGGGCGGTCTGGGAATACAGCACCGACAACGGTACGACCTGGACCATTGGCAGCGGCAACAATATCAAGCTGAAGGGCGCCGTCGATGGCACCGGCAACAGCGACGGCCTCAAGTCCATCCTGCTGCGCCAGCTGGATGTTGCAGGCAATGCCGGTCCTGCCAGTGACGCCCTGTCGTTTACGCTCGACACCACGGTGCCTGCCAAGCCGGGACTGGTACTGGCCACCGACAGCGGTGTGGCCGGTGACAAGATCACCCGCGACGGCACCCTCGATATCAGTGGCCTGGAGAGCGGCGCGACCTGGCAATACAGCACCGACGATGGCGCCAACTGGAGCCGTGGCACCGGCAGCAGCGTCAAGTTGACCGGTGATGGCGTCAAGAAGGTCGTGGTACGCCAGACCGACGTGGCCGGCAACAACAGCGTCAAGAGTGACGCCGTGGAGTTCACGCTCGATACCAAGGCAGATGCGCCGACCATCCTGCTGGACGCCGCGGCCGGCAAGACCGCTGGCGGCGCCAGCATGACCACCTCCGGCAGCTTCTCACTGAGTGGTGTGGCAGAGAAGGGCGCGCAGGTCGTCGTCAAGCGCGACGACGGGGCGACGATGGGCACGGTGACAGCATCCGCCATCGACGGTGCGTGGTCGTTGAACTTGTCGGGCAGCCTGACCATCAGCGGACTGAAGAAATCCGACGGCAGCAACAGCAGCGCGAACGGGACCTACAGTCTGCTCTCGGCAGCTGAGCAGTCGGCGCTGCTCAACGCCTTCAGCGGCGAGTTCGTGGGCAGCGGCAGTGGCTTGCTGGATCTGTCCAAGCCGGTCTATCGCATGGGCAGCGATGCCGCAGCCTGGTATGTGTGGGCTGCGCAGGAGGGCGGCTACGTCATCTCGCACCGCTCCGGCAGTGATGAATGGTACCGTGAAAGCACGGCGGCCGACTTGTCTGCAGGACAGCCGGAAAAGGTCGCCGCATGGGCGGCAGTCGATACTACTGCTGCGCAGCTGCTGACCGAAATGCTGCAAAACGGTGACGACAGCGACAACGATGTCCCGCTCTCCGGCGTGAGCTTGGTCAGCGCCAACGGCGCTCGCGACACCGCTTGGGGCTATACGGCCGAACAGACCGACGTAGCGGGCAACGTCAGCCCCAAGGGCAGCCTGAGTGTCATGGTCGACACGGCCACGCCGCCGGTGCTGGACATGGATGCCATCACCACGGGCATCCAGGCCAGTGCCCAGCGCCTGAGTTCAGCCAGCGAGCTGCGTGCGGGAACACCCTTCGTGGTCAATGTGGTGCCCCCGGCCAAGGCCACCGCCTCGGCCATCGACGTGGTCTTCAGCGGCCCCGGCCTGGATCTGGCCAATGATCGCCTGTTGCTGGATGCCTTGGTCGCGCTGGACGCCAACCTGGCAACGGTCAGCGGCAAGACCGTGGGCGGCGTGGCCGATGTCAGCTACGTCTACACCACGGCAACGCGCACCCTCAATATCACGAAGTCCAAGGGCGGTACCTTCGGCGTTGCCGAGATCGAAGCCATCGTGGAGAGCATCAAGCTGCAGAACCTGACGCCCACGGCCGGCAGCCGCGTCATCACCCTCAACCTGCGTGACGATGCCGGACTGGTCGGCCCCAGCATGCAAGCCATTCTCTCAGTAGGCAGCGATGCCCTGATGCTGGATCTGGATCCGGGTACAGCCGGATTGCAGATCAGTTCCAGCCTCAACCTCACCGATGCTGCACAACTGGTAGCCGGAGTGGCCTTTGACGCCAGCGTGGCCGCGCCATCCTTGACCCAGGTGGCGGCGATCAAGGTCGTGCTGGGCGGCGCGGGACTGGATCCGGACAACGACCGCTTGCTGCTCGATGCGTCACTGGCCCTCAACGCCGACCTGGCTACAGCGGGCGGCAAGACCGTCGGCGGTGTCGCCGGCCTGAGCTACGGTTACGACAGTACCAGCCGCACGCTGACGCTGCGCAAGGGCGACAACGGCAACTGGAGCGGTAGCGAGCTGCAGTCGGTGGTGCAAGCCATCAAGCTGGCCGGCTCGAGTACGCATGACGGACTGCGTACCGCACAGGTCAGCCTGGTTTCCGCCAGCGGCGAGACGGGCAACCCGTCGACTGCCAGCATTCGGTTCGATACCCACGCCCCGGTGCTGGATGCCGATACCAGCCGGGTCGATGTACAGACCAGTTCCTTCAAGACGCTCAACGGGGCCAAGGCCGTGGCCGGAGAAGGCTTGTTTGCGCACGACATCGTGGTCTGGCCGACCAGCGACATCAGCAGCATCGTCATCAGGATGGACGGTCCACAGCTGAACCTGCAACATGACAAGCTGCTGCTGGATGTGCCGCTGGCACTCGATGCCAGTCTGCCCTCGGTGACCGGAAAGACGGTGGGTGGTGTAGCCGGGCTGACTTACGGCTATGAAGGCAGCGGCCATCGCCTGAGCATCAGCAAGAGCTCGGGGGCCGCCCTGAGCGGGCTGGAGGCACGCGCCATTCTCAAGGCCATCCAGTTCCAGAATGCGACCCCCAGCGCAGGGGACCGCAGCGCCTCGATCACCCTGACGGACCAGGCTGGCAACAGCAATACCGTCGTGGCGAACCTGTCGGTGGACCTCACGCTGCCCGCCAGCATCAGCGCGGCGCTGGTATCCGGCAAGCAGGTCAGCTACAAGACCCTGACCGTGCCGGACATCATGGGTAGCACCAATCCCCATAACCTTCATTCGGGTGAAAGTGCCGATCTCACCAGCCTGCTGCCCGCGGACATGACGGCAGCGAGCTTCATTTCCTCGCTCAAGGGGATGTATGCGGAATGGGGCGGAATGGCCATCACGACGAATGACAACACGACCGAGAAGCACTTCAACAGCGTGTATTCCTTCCCGAATGGCTTCGGGTTGGGAACCACCTTCGCCGTGGTGCATCAGGGTGGGCCCTATGCCAAGGGGGAGAATTTCAAGTTTGTTTCCCCGGATGGCCATCAACTTCTGCTCAGTGCGCTGGATGGCTTCTATGCCGCCAATACCGATGTCTTCTCCTACAAGTCGCCCACTGCCACTCAGAACTACGATATCGGCAATGTGCGCCTGCTGTATCAGGTGACGACCGACAATCCGAGTTCGCAGCCGACCATCAAGGTCAGCTATGACGGCACCAAGGCCAGTGCCGGTGATGTGATCGGTTTGTATGAAGGCGACAAGTTGCTGGGCAGCCGCACCTTGACGGCTGCTGATGTGGGGACAGCCGGCATGACGCTGGATGTGACCACTACCGGCAGCCTGAGCGCCGGCGAGCATGTCATCCAGACCAGATTCAGCGACACGGCAGGCAACTTGGTGGTGGGCAACGATGTGCATGTCACGCTGGCAGCTGGCGCGGTGGCACCGATGCTGGGCAACCTGCGGGTCAACGGCGAAACGCCGGATATCCAGCCCATCAACGCGTCGAGCACCAAGTACGCGATGATCGCCGAGACCCCGACCAGCGCCGCCACCTTGACCGGCCTGGATCAGAACCTGACCTTCTCCGGCACGGTCGGCGGGGCGGGCACCAACGATACTTACCTGATTTCGGTGAGCATGGGCGGCAAGGTGATCGTGTTCGGCGAGGTCAAGGCCGGCGACTTCTCGCTCACCACGCCGGCCAACGTGCTGGCACCCGGCATGTACCACGACCTGACCATCACTGCCACCAACACCAGCGCCGGTGTCAACAACGGCCAGACCACCGTTGTCCAGAATCAGACCCTGGGCTGGTACTGGGTACCGCAGAAGCTGGAATCCCTCAAGGGCGGAGCCGGGGACGACCAGATCCAGCTGTCGGTGACGGCCGGCGGTGCCAATACCGTGGTGCAGACTGGCATCGGCAAGGATACGTTGGTGTTGGGCGGTTTCGGCACCAGCGATTCGAGCAGGCTGGTGGCAACGGTCTCGGACTTCACCCTGGGGCAGGACAAGGTGGCGGTCTTCGCTCAGAACGTCACCAAGGACAATCTCGGTACCTATGTCCAGGCTTCCTCCTACAACACCAGTTCCACCAAGCTGATGGTCGATCTGGATGGCGCAGGAGCGGGCAATACGGTCTACACCCTGTATCTGCAGAACCTTGCCTACAACCCCGGCAATACCCACACGATCTTCGGCGTGTGAGATGAAGCAAGGCACCCGGGATCCCGAAGCAGCGAAACGTATCGGTCCGCCAGCGCGCGGACCGATGCCGGAGAACCATGCAGGCGGAGCGGTCGGCAGGACCGCGTCCGATGTTTTTCAACCCAGTTTTCAAACCAGTCGAAGGAGATAACAAATGGCAGCCCCATCCGCAGATTCCGATGAACAAAATTTCTGGCCCGGTTACGTCGATTCCATGGTCAACATGGTGATGTACCTGCTGCTGCTGATCGCCATCCTGGCCATGGCCGTGATGTACTTTTCCATGCGCGCCCGTGACGAAGCCAAGGACAGCAAGGCGACCGAACTGGAAATGCCGGGCAAGCCCTTCCCCAAGGCGCTGCCCGGCCCCAACGCGGTCACGCCGGTCAGTCCCAGTGCTGAGGAGCTGCATGCCCAGATTGAACAGATGCGCCAGACGCTCAATAACAATGAGGTCCGCTACAAGGCCGATGTGGCCGAACTGAAGGAAAAGCTGCGTGAGAGCGACCAGCGCTACAAGGCCAGCGGCCTGGCCAAGGTCGAGAAGCCCAACCAGAAGGAATCCGGCAACAACATGAAGTCCACTCCCGACGCCAACCTGGCCAAGGATGGCGCCTCCGACCGCGTGGTCGATGCCAGCGGTACGGCAGGATCGCTGCCCAAGGGGGTGGAACAGTTTGCCTTGCGGCCGAGCGTGCTGATCGTGCGCTTCCGTCCGGGTACCGTGGATTTGAGCCCGGACGAAGCCAAGCGCATGAACGAAACCTTCATCAAGCACTTCGAATGGAACGCCAGCCTCGAACAGAGCTTCACCATTTCCTCCGCGGCCGTGGAAGGCTTGTCGGAGTCCAACCGCATGGCGTTCTATCGCGTGGTGGCAGTGCGCAATCATCTGCTGTCCATCGGCGTCCCGGCCGCGCGCATCCGCCAGCGCATCGAACCGGTTCCGGCGGCACGCCAGTCCGGCACGGAAGGTCTGGAAATCCGTATCCAGAAGACCGAGTGAGGAGGCCCGATGTCAGATGCCGCAAGTTCCATCGAGGACGCCCTGATGGGCAAGACCACCTATACGCTCGACGTGATGCAGGCCGGTACCGCCTTGCGCAAGATTCCCATCGAGACCATCCAGGACGTGCGCAGTCTCGGCATCGACCTGTTGCTGGTGCTGCGCAGCGGTGGCCAGATCCTGTTGCGGGAAGGTGCGCTGGATGCCCTGGTCAATCCGGACCGGAGGCTGCAGTTCAGTGATGGCGTGCTGACCCTGCAGCAGATCTTCATGCAGAGTGAACAGTTCGACTTCCTGCATCAATCCGGATCCGCTACTGGCGCGGAAGTGCCGGCGGCCGATGTGCATGTGCCGCTACCGCCGCAGCCGATCGTGGTGCCTGGACCGGCGTTTCCGTTCGGAGGCTGAGCATGGACGCGCCCATCGACAACGCGCCGAGCCAGGCTGCACTCGCGGCCAAGCAAGCCATCGGCGAACGCCTCAAGGCGACGCGCCAACTGAGTGGCCTGAACCAGCGCGACTTTGCCAGCCGGCTGGGCACCTCGGGTGCCTACATCAGTTGCGTCGAGCTGGGGCACAGCATGCCCGGCGGACGCTTCCTGCGTTCGCTGCACCGCGAGTTCGACGTCAACATCAATTGGCTCCTGACCGGCCTGGAACAAGAACTGCCGCCGCGCCATGGTTTTCACATCAAGGTGCTCATTGGTGACTACGTCCGCGCATCGGAGCGCGGCAAGTCGCTGGTCATGGCGGTCGCCAGCTTCCTGGTAAGCCGGCGCGGCTGAGAGCGGTCGCCGGTTACGCCCCCGCTGCTGCCGTCCGGCGGGGGTGTCACTGGTTCGGCACGGTGCTGCTGGCCCCGGCGCGGTCGTGGGGACTGGGATACGGGCGGCTCACGCGGGTGCGTCCGTTCAGAGGAGAAGACATGTTCAGTGAAGAAATCGGGGGGAGGATCAAGGAGATCCGCCTCGCCCACGGCCTGAGCCAGCGCGAGCTGGGTCAGCGCCTCAATACGTCGACCGGCCACATCAGCTGGCTGGAAGCCGGCAAGGCCATGCCGGGCGGGGAGCTGCTGTTGCAGCTCTACCGCGAATTTGCGGTCGATCTCAACTGGCTGCTGACCGGCAGCGAGCCGGACGTCCTGCCGCAGGAAAGCGATTCGGACGTCAGGCTACTGGTCGACCATTACTGCCGCACGGATGTGCAGGGCCGCGAGATCATCCGCACACTGGCCAGTTACGCCGGCCGCACTGCAGCCTGAGCGATCTGCATGGCCGCTGCGCAGATACCCCGCTCGGAGGGTGTCGTCAGCGTCCCGCTGCGTTGGCCGGCGACGCCTGTGCTGCGGCCGCGAGGATGGCGGCGCGCGCCTGCACGTCGCGGTTGAGCCGCCAGACCAGTACCGAGGCCAGCAGCGTGGTACCGACGATGACATAGCCGACGACGTCGAAATGCTGCAACCGGCCATCGGCCCCCAGCGTGACGATATGTCCGGCCACGATTGAGGCCACACCCCCCGAGAGCTGCTGGATGGAGGCGCTGATGGCATTGAAGGAACCGCGCTGGGTAGTCGCCGGGACCGAAGAGACCAGGGCCTGGAATGGAATCATGCGCGAGAAGATGCCCAGGAACAGCACGGCATTGACCAGCACGATCATCGGTACCGTCACCGGTCCCAGGTGCGTGTAGATCAGTACCATGATGATGGACAGTACGGCGCCGAAGACAAAGACCCGGAACTTGCCCACCTTGTCGGCCGCGCGTCCGATCAGCGGACCGAAGGCGATGGTGCACAGGCCGGTGACCAGATAGACCGTCGGCAGGTGATGCAGGTCGATGCCCAGGTTGCCGACCAGATAGGCGCTGCTGAACGGCATGAGCATGAAGCCGCCCGTCATCAGCAGGGCCGTGGTGGCAAACGCGGTCAGGTAGCGCGGCTCCGTAATGGTGTGGTAGAGGTGCATCCACGCCGTGTGTTCCTGCTTGAGCTTGAGGTGCCCGTCCACCGGTTGCATCTTGAAGCTGACCACGATCCCGCCCACTGCGCCCAGCGCGGCCATGGCCAGGAAGGGGACATGCCAGTTCCAGGTATTGGAGAGATAAAGCCCGATCGGAATGCCCAGCACCTGGCTGGCCGCGAAGGCCGTTTGGATGATGCCCATGACGCGTCCCCGCAGCTGCGGCGCGAACAGATCGGTGGCGATGGCCAGCGTGATGGAACCGATCACGCCCCCGAACAGGCCCGTGACGATACGCGCGATCAGCAGACTTTCAAAACTCTGCGCCAGACCGCACCACACGGTCCCCAGCACGAAGCCGGAATAGAAGAACAGCAAGAGCCGCTTGCGGTCGAAGCGGTCGGCAAAACCGGCCGTGAGCAAGCCCGAGGCCCCGGCGCTGAAGGCATACGCCGATACCACCAGCCCGAACTGCTGCGGCGTGATCTGCATGGCGGGCATGATCACGGCACCCAGCGGCGACATCAGCATGAAATCGAGAATGACCGCAAATTGCAGGAAGGCCAGCAGGCCGACGACGGTCTTCTGGTAGCGGGTGAATCCCGCCGGGGCGGGCGGACTGGCAGGCTGGCGGGGAGGATGCTGACTCAAAGGGACTCCTTGGCGGATTGGCGTGTTGGCTTGTTGAAATCTTGGCCGGCGTACCGGCTGCTGCGTCGCGCCTCGCTACCGATGGCAGGCGGCCGTGTCGTCGCTGACGAATGAGCGGCCGCGATATTGTGCCATTCGCAGGCGGGCGGACGATCGGACCAATGCAGCAGGCTGGCTGGGCTGGGTTGCAAGAGTAGGCGCAAGATTCGGCCAAGGCAAGCCGCTGATGTAAAGACCGCACAAAGGGTCAGGAGGTTGTGTTCAGCTTTCCTGGCGGCACCTCAATGAAGAAGGGCGAGACCCGCTGCGCCGGCCCCGCCCTCAATCTGCTGGCCGACAAGGGCCTGCAGGGGTTGCTCTGAACTTCAGGCCAGAAACTTCACCTGTCTCTTACTGCTTGAGCAGGCTGCACCGGGAATCCGCCACACTGGTGAAGGCTTGTTCACCTGGGATGGTTTCCAGCAGCTTCAGGTAATCCCATGGCTTCTTCGACTCGGCCGGCGACTTGACCTGGTACAGATACATGTCATGGATGTTGCGCCCGTCGGCGCGGATGTAACCCTTGTTGTAGAAGTCATCGATGCGCGTCTTCTTCAGTTGCGCCATCACCTTGGTGGCATCATCGGTGCCGATGGCCTCCACCGCCTTCAGGTAGGTCATGGTGGCCGAGTAGGCGGCCGCCTGGTGCGTGCTGGGCATTTTCTTCATCTTCTGGTAGAAGCGCTCGGCAAACTTGCGCGAGGGCTCGTCCTTGTCCCAGTACCAGCTGTCGGTCATCATCAGGCCCTCGGCATTGGCCAGTCCCAGCGCATGGATGTCGTTGATCACCATCAGCAGACCCACCAGCTTCATGGTCTTGGTCACCCCGAATTCCTTGGCGGCCTTGATCGAATTGACGGTATCTTCGCCCGCATTGGCCAATCCCAGGATCTGCGCCTTGGACGCCTGCGCCTGCAGCAGGAAGGACGACAGGTCCGAGGATTGCGGCGGATGCTTGATCGACCCGACGACCGTGCCGCCACTGGCCTTGACCACGGCGCTGGTGTCATTGGCCAGCGAATGGCCGAACGCATAGTCCGCCACCAGGAAGAACCAGGATTTCCCGCCCTGCTTGATCACCGCACTGGCCGTGCCCTTGGCCAGGGCTACAGTGTCGTACTCGTAGTGCACGGTGTAGGGTGTGCATTCCTCGTTGGTCAGGCGGGCGGTCCCGGCGCCGATGTTGATGTAGACGCGCTTCTTCTCGGCCATCACCTTGTTCATCGACAAGGCCGTGGCCGAATTGACGCCGCCGATCAACATGTCCAGCCCGCGTTCGTCAGCCCATTCACGGGCGCGGGTGGCGGCGATGTCGGCCTTGTTCTGGTGGTCCGCCGAGAGTATCTCGACGGGTTTGCCCAGCACCTTGCCGCCATAGTCGGCGACCGCCATGCGGATGGCTTCCAGCCCGCCCAGTCCATCCGTATCGGCATAGGGGCCGGACATGTCGGTGATGAAGCCGATGCGTACCGCGTCATTGGATACCTGGGCCGTGGCCGGCCCTGCAAAAATGCCTGCAATGGCACAGGCGGCTGCCAGCCTGCGCAGCGTGGTCGATGGGATCATGTGCTTGTCTCCTCGTTGTGATCGGCCGCTGGGCGGCTCGGGTCGTTCTGTTTTTCGTGCTTCAGCGGCGGCGTTCGGCCAGCAGCGATCTGGCGTAGTCCACCCGGACGTCGTGGCCAGCCACCATCTGCTGCACCAGCCAGTCCATCTCATGCGCTTCAGCCCCGGCGGCCAATGCGATGTTGCGCGCGTGCAGGGCCATGTGGCCGCGTTGTATGCCTTCAGTCGCCAGCGCGCGCAGGGCGGCCATGTTCTGCGCCAGCCCCACCGCCACGGCGACCTCGGCCAGCTCCTGCGCCGATTGCACGCCCAGGATCTTCAAGGCCGTCCGCGCCGCCGGATGGGTCTTGGTGGCACCACCCACCAGGCCCACCGGCATGGGGATTTCCAGCGTACCGACCAGGTCGCCATCGGCGGCAATTTCCCAGTGCGTCAGCGAAGTGTAGCGGCCATGGCGGCAGGCGTAGGCGTGAGCCCCGGCCTCCACCGCGCGCCAGTCATTGCCGGTGGCCACGATGACCGGATCGATGCCGTTCATGATGCCCTTGTTGTGGGTGGCGGCGCGGTAGGGATCGACGGCGGCAAATTCATACGCATCGACGATGCCATCGATGACTTCCTCGCCACTGTATGCGCTGGTGGTCAGTACCTCGGCAGAAACCTTCACCCTGGCCCGCGCCAGCCGCAGATCGGCCAGATTGGAGAGGATGCGCAGCCGCACCTTGCCGCCGGTGATTTCCTCGATATGTCCGGCCACCGCTTCGGCCATGGTGTTGACGGTATTGGCGCCCATTGCATCGCGCACGTCGACGATCAGGTGCGTGACCACCATGGCACCGCGCCGGGTGTCCGGGAAGACATGCACTTCGATGTCGCGGCAGCCGCCGCCCAGCTGGTTGAGCAACTGGTCGCGGCTGTTGGCGATGTCGATGATGGCCTGGCGGTCCTTGAGGATGGCCAGCCGTGCGCCGTGCGGATCGGTCACCCCGAGCAGCTGGATCTGGGCGCGCATGAGCGGCGTGCTGCTGGAAGTCTGGAAGCCGCCGCAGGCGCGCACCAGCTTGGCCATGAAGGATGCTGCCGCCACCACCGAGGGCTCTTCGACCGCCATCGGTACCAGTACATCGCGGCCATTGAGCTGGAAATACCCGGCCACACCCAGCGGCAGCTGGAAAGTGCCGACGACGTTCTCAATCATGCCGTCGGCCGTGGCCAGCGGCAGGCCGCCGGGCTGGCCCAGCAGGATCTGCTCGGACTCGCCCAGCCCGGCCAGGCGTGCGACCTCAGCCAGGCGTTGCTGCGGGGTCAGGCTGCGGAATCCGGGCAGGCGCGAATCGGTCGCGGAGTGCTTGTCACTGTGCATGCGCTGGTCTCTCTTTTCGTCGTTATATGAAGATCTGGAATGGGCGGCAGGCTGCGCGCCCCCGTCCAGCGCTGGCAGAATAGCAAGGGTGTACCATTGCGCATGGGTACAGTTGCTGCCAACAGCAGGGCAACTGTACCCAGGACAATCCCTTTGCATTGCAGCAAGTCGCGACAACGCGGGCCGGGCGAGTGAGTACCTGCCTGCTTTTTGGAGAGTCTTATCCGTGACCATCCCCCAGACACTCACCCAGACCCTGGTGCAGCTGATCCGCCGCCAGATCGCCGAGGGTGCCCATGCTCCCGGCAGCCGGTTGCCGTCGATCCGTGAGCTGGCCGCCCGGCATGGCTGTGCCAAGAACACCATCGTCAACGTGTTCGAGGAATTGACGGCGCAAGGCGTGGTCGAGCCCCGGCGCGGCTCCGGCTTCTTCGTCTGCGCCACGCCGCCGCGCCCGAAGGAAGAAGAGGAGGGCAGCCTGAGCCGCGCCATGGACGTGGTCTGGCTCATGCGCGAGCAGTTGAAGCACGACCCCGGCCATCTGCGTCTGGGCGATGGCTTCCCGCCGGTGGAATGGCTGCACGATGTGCGGCTGGACAAATTCCACCAGAAGGTGGTGCGCACCGGCATGGGTGCGCTGTTCGGCTACGGCAGCCGCTTCGGTTACCTGCCGCTGCGCCAGCACCTGGTGCAGAAGCTGGCACAGCATGGCATCGAGGCCGCCACCAGCCAGATCGTGCTGACCCACGGGGCCAACCAGGCGCTCGATATCGTGATCCGCAATTTCATCCGCCCCGGCGATCGCGTGCTGGTCGATGAACCGGGCTACTACATGTTGTACGGCAAACTCAAGCTGTCCGGCGCGCGCATCGTCGGCATCCCGCGCCATGCGGACGGGCCGGATATCGAGGCCCTGGAACGCGAACTGAAGCTGCCCGGCAAGCCGCCGCTGTTCTTCACCCAGTCGCTGGCGCACAATCCCACGGCCTCGGACACCTCTCCGCACAAGGCGCACAAGATCCTGCAACTGGCCGATCGCCACGATGCCCTGATCGTGGAGAACGATGCCTTCGCCGACTTCAAGCCTGCTACCGCGCCGCGTATCGCCACGCTGGACCAGTTGCGCCGCACGCTCTACATCGGCAGCTTTTCCAAGTCGGTGTCCGCCGCGCTGCGCGTGGGCTTCATTGCTTGCCATCGTGATCTGGCCAGTGACCTGGCCGACATCAAGATGCTGGTCCACATGAGCAGTTCCGAATACTGCGAGCGCACGCTGGACGTGATCTTGTCCGACGGCCACTTCAGCCGCCACACGGCGCGCCTGCGCGAGCGTCTGGCGCACGCCACCGAGGCCGCCTGCCACCAGCTGCAGCAACTGGGGGCAGAGTTGTTCTGCGCGCCACAGCAATCCATGTACCTGTGGGCCAGATTTCCCGCCTTTACGGATGCCCGGCCACTGGCGCAGGCCTTGATGGCGCATCACGTGGTGCTGGCTCCTGGCAGCATCTTCCACGTCGACCCGGAACACAGCGTGCCGTGGTCCCGCTTCAATGTGGGACAGCTGTCGGACCCGCGATTTGCCGCCGCCATGGCAGCTTTGCTGGATCAGCAGGCCTGAATTCCCGCATGTTGAGGTAATGGAAGCGGGGTTTCCGTGCAGGTACGAAGAGAACCGCCATTGCCCATCTGTTCCGGGCTTATTTGTCTTGTTCCACTTGCCCTCGCGTGCCATAGTGACGAACCACGACAGTCGCCGACTGTCGTGGTGACAACAATAATCAAGATGACATTGCGGAGTCCTCGCCCGGAGGCTTCGCTAGGGACGGAAAAGACATGAATATCCTTGGCAACATGAATATCGGCAAGCGCCTGACCTTGGGCTTTGCCGTGATCCTCGCGTTTTCCGCCATCGTGGCGGGTATCAGCCTGTGGCGACTGGAGCAGGTGTCGACGGCCACGCGCGAGATGATGAACGATCCGCTCAAGACCGAACGCCTCATGGGCGACTGGTACACCAACCTGACCGCCGGCATTCGCCGCACCCTGGCCATCGCCAAGAGCAGTGATCCGTCGCTGGCAGCGTATTTCGCGGAGGAAGCGGCGGCCTCCACCAAGAGTTCCTCGGAGTACCAGAAGCAAGTCGAGGGCTTGCTGGTCACCCCCGAAGAAAAGGCGCTGTTCCAGAAGATCGGTGAGCAGCGCAAGGTGTACCTGTCGTCGCGTGACCAGATCGTCAAACTGAAGGCGGCCGGCAACGTGGAAGAGGCCATGCGCCTGCTGGAGACCACCTTCGTGCCCACGGCCGCGACTTACCAGAAGTTGATGCGCGAAATGGTCGACATCCAGCGCAAGGATATCGACGACACCGCCAAGGAAATCGACAATATCGCGGCCCAGAGCCGCATCCTGATTGTGGTGCTGGAGGGCCTGATCCTGTTGCTGGGCATCGTGCTGGCGCGCACCCTGACGCTGGGCATCACCAAGCCGCTGCAGACGGCGGTGGTGGTGTCGCGCAAGGTGGCCGAGGGCGACCTGGCGACCCAGGTGCAGGTGACCTCGCGCGACGAGACCGGCCAGCTGCTGCAATCGCTCAAGGACATGAATGACAGCCTGCGCGGCATCGTCGCCAATGTGCGCACCGGCACCGATACCATCAGCACGGCCTCGGCCGAGATCGCGGCCGGCAACCTCGACCTGTCCGGGCGCACCGAACAGCAGGCCAGTTCACTGGAAGAAACTGCCTCGGCGATGGAAGAACTGATCTCCACCGTGCGCCAGAACGCCGACAATGCGCGCCAGGCCAGCCAGCTGGCGCAATCGGCCTCCAGCGTGGCCGAGCAGGGCGGCGGCGTGGTCAGCCAGGTGGTCGATACCATGGGGGCCATCAATGCCTCCTCGCGCAAGATCGTGGACATCATCAGCGTGATCGACGGCATCGCCTTCCAGACCAATATCCTGGCACTCAACGCTGCCGTGGAAGCGGCGCGCGCCGGGGAACAGGGACGCGGCTTTGCGGTGGTGGCTTCCGAAGTGCGCTCGCTGGCCCAGCGTTCGGCCTCGGCGGCCAAGGAGATCAAGGAACTGATCAACGATTCGGTGGAGAAGGTCGGCGACGGCAGCCGCCTGGTCGAGCAGGCCGGCGTCACCATGCAGGAAGTGGTCAGCAGCGTGCGCCACGTGACCGACATCGTGGCCGAGATCAGCGCCGCCAGCGCCGAGCAGACCAGTGGCATCGAGCAGATCAACCTGGCCATCACGCAGATGGACCAGGTAACCCAGCAGAATGCAGCGCTGGTCGAGCAGGCTGCGGCCGCAGCGGCTTCGATGCAGAACCAGGCGGGACGGCTGGCGCAGATGGTCAGCGTGTTCCGGATCAATGAGGGCGAGACGCTGGTGCGGCGCGAGATCGACGTCACGCCGGCCGGCCCGACGCTGCCGCACTGAGTGGCTGCGGACCCATGACAAACGGCCCCTCGCGGGCCGTTTGTCATTCCAGCGACGGCTGCAGCGTCAGGTCTTCAGCGCTTTGAGCGCGGCCTGATAGCCCCACCAGCTGGCTTCTTCAAACAGCGAAAAACCGGACAGGTCGGCATGCGCGAAGAGGATCTTGCCGTCTGCCTGCTGCAATTTTCTCAGTCCCGCATTGCTGCGGAAACCGGGCGTGGGGATCGCCATCGCATGTGCCCGCAGCGTGATATCCACGCGCTCCACCGCAGCACCGAATTGCCAGCCATATGCCTGCTGCAAGTCTTCCATGGCCAGTGCCAGCAACTGGGCCGGCGTGGCCTGGTCCATCCAGCGCCGGGCCTGATCCGGGGTCAGATGCGACAGTGCCACATAGGAGGTGAACACCGTCTGTTGCGGCGGATGGACGCGGATATCCTGATGGGTCGAGACGACGTAGCCCAGGCCCGGTTCACGCTGGACCACGTTATCCCAGGACAGCGGTGCCTCGGGTTTTTCCTTGGGGAAGCGCTTGAGCAGGAAGTTGGCCACCAGCCACGGCGCGCGGGCCGGCAGGTGCTGCGCGGGATCGAAGCCCAGCGTGGCCATGGCCGGTGTGATGCGCGCCGCGACGAACAGCGGCATGGCGCAGATGGCCTTGCGCGCGCGCAGCAGGAAGCTGGTGGCCTGGCCATCGCGCAGGACCATGCAAAGCGCTTCGATTCCACGTGAAGTTTCTTGCAGCTGCAGCACCGTGCCGGGGCGGCGGCGCGGGCCGATGCGGCGCGCCAGTCCCTCGGCCAGCGGCTGCAAGCCACCCGGCCAGGTCAGCCAGGCGCCGTCGGCGGCATTGGCCGCCTGGCCGCTGCGGCTGCAGAAATAATGCAGGCCGGCCCAGGCCGAGACCTGGTCGTAGCGTGCGCCGTAGTCGTCACGGCAACCGTAGTTGGCCAGCCAGTGCAGGGCAGGGGAGCGATAGCCTTCCTGCTCCAGCCATTGCCGCATGGTGATGCGGTCCAGCGCCAGCCAGCGCGGGTCGTCCGAGGCCTGCGCGGACGGCAGCATGAACGCGCGCCGGCCCCGGGCATCGCGGCTGGCGCGCAGACTGTCCATGCTGCGGTTGAAACGATCCAGCTCTTCCTGTTCGCCTGGCTGCAAGGGCGGCAGCAGGCCTTCGTACCAGTGCCCTTCGACCAGCAGCCGTTCATCCGGTGCGTGCAGCAGATAGCGTTCGTCGTAATAGGGGCGCTCGGCCTGGGCGTCGCGCAGGATCACGCCCAGGTCGGAGAGAATTTCGCGCACGTGCAGGCATTCTTGCGAGGGCAGCGGCAGATAGTGGGCACCGGTCGGGCAGGCGTATTCACCGGCCTGGCCGTAGCGGGCCCCGGCGGCATTGCCGTCGGCTTCCGGGCCGTCGATCAGGAGGAAATCCTGATGGCCCGAGCGTTCCAGCTTCCAGGCTGCGGTCAGCCCGGCCACTCCCGAGCCGAGGATGGCGATGTCGGTCTCGATGATCTCCGAAGGGGCCGGCAGCCGGCCGGGATGCCTGGCCAGATCGCGCAGGAAGTGGCCTTCCGCGCGGCCCGGTGCGCGGATGCCGGGATCGACTTCCCGCCATTTCTGCAGGACGCCGCCCGCGCCCAGCGTGGCCGCGCCCGCCGCCACGGCTGCGCCCAGGACGAAGCTGCGCCGCTGCATCAGCGCACCACCTGATGCCAGTCCTGCTCGAAGTAGCGCACCAGCGACTGGTTGTTGAGCCGGTTGGGCTCGACCTCCACACGCGGCATGTCGGGCGGGAAGCGGAACATCTCGGCCGTGGTGGCCCCGTTGAGATAGCGCATCGGCTGCGCATAGGTGGTGGGCGCAACGTAGTCACGCTGCGGCGAAGCCAGGATGAAGCCCCATTCACCGAAGGACGGTACGTAGAGGTGATAGGGATAGGTCTTCCATTGCGCCTCGCGCAGCGTGGCGTCGATGGACCAGTAGGCATGCGGGGCGAAATAGGGCGAAGTCGCCTGCACCACGATCAGGCCATTGGCCGAGATGTGCTTCTTGAGCACGCCGTAGAACGGCACCGAGAACAGTTTGCCCAGCGCAAAACTGGAAGGATCGGGGAAGTCGACGATGGCCAGGTCGAAGGTCTGCGTACTGTTCTGCAACCACACGGCGGCATCGGCATTGATGACCTTCACGCGCGGATCGGACAACGCGCCCTTGTTCAGCGCCACCAGTTCCGGACGTTGCCGGAAGGCTTGCGTCATCGCCGGATCGAGATCGACCAGCGTCACCTCCCGGATACCGGGATGGCGCAGGATCTCCCGCAGGGCCAGTCCGTCGCCGCCGCCCAGCACCAGCACCGACCGCGCCCAGGGCAGGGTGGCCAGGGCCGGATGCACCAGGGCTTCGTGATAGCGGTATTCGTCACGTGAGGAAAACTGCAGATTGCCATTGATGTAGAGCCGCAGATCATCCTTCCAGCGGGTGATCACCAGACGCTGGTAGGGGGTGCTGGTGGAATAGATGACTTCATCGCCGTACATGCCGTGCTCGCCCCATTGCACCAGCCGGTCCGAGGCGGCAAAGCCGGTCCCCAGCAGGAACAGCACCAGGCAGGCCCGCAGCAACTGCCGCTGTGCCTGCTGCAGTTCGGCGCGGAAGACGTAGATGGTCCACAAGCCCACGGCCACGTTGCTCATCCCGAACAGGAAGCCGGTGCGCGTGAGGCCCAGATGCGGCGCCAGTACCAGCGGAAACAGCAACGAGACGGCCAGTGCACCCAGATAGTCGAAGGTCAGCACCGTGCTCACCAGCTCGCGGAAGGCGGTCTGGCGGGCATTGAGGGCGCGCATGACCAGCGGCACTTCCATGCCCACCAGTGCGCCGATCAGGAACACCACGCTGTAGAGCAGGATGCGAAAAGGCGCTGCCGACCACGAGAAGGAGAGAAACAGCAGCGCCGCCGAGAGGCCGCCGATCAGTCCCACCATGATCTCGATGTCCACGAAGCGCGCCAGCACGTCTTCATCCTTGACGTATTTGGAGACATGCGCGCCCACCCCCATGGCAAACAGATAGCAGCCGATGATGGTGGAGAACTGCAGCACCGAGTCCCCCAGCAGGTAGCTCGACAGTGCGCCTGCAATCAGTTCGTAGGCGAGGCCGCACGACGCGACCACGAAAATCGACAACACCAGTATTCTGTTGATCATGAATTTTTTTATGGCTTAATATGCAGGTCTTGATGCCACCACGCGAGAATCGTTTTGCCTGCCATCCTCAACTACGCGCTTCATCTCTTGCTGGCCGCTATTCTATTGGCGGTCTTTTTCAAGGTATATACCTGGGTCACTCCTTATGATGAAGTCTTGTTGATCCGACAAGGCAACCGCGCTGCCGCGATGTCGCTGGGAGGCGCCATGGGCGGCTTCTCGCTTACCATCGCCTCCTCCATCCTGCATACCAACGATTACCAGCAATTCTTTGCCTGGGCAGCCGGTGCGCTGGTGGTGCAACTGCTGGCTTATCTGGTGACCACGCGCGGACTGCGCATTTCACGCGAACATATCGAAACCGACAATGTCGCCTTCGGTGGCCTGATGGGCACGATCTCGCTGTGCATCGGGGCCATCAATGCGGCCTGCATTTCCTGACCTCTTCGTTGTTCATCCTTCATCCCCCTGGAGTACCGCATGAATCTCGGATCATTCATCAAGAAGCAATTCATCGATGTCCTGCAATGGAATGAGGACCAGGAAGGCGTGCTGGCCTGGCGCTATCCGATGCAGGATTTTGAAATCCAGAATGGTGCCACCCTGACGGTGCGCGAATCGCAGCTCGCTGTCTTCGTCAATGAAGGGCAGGTGGCCGATATCTTCACCCCCGGCAATTACACGCTCACCACCCGCACCCTGCCGGTGCTGACCAACCTGAAGAATTGGGACAAGCTGTTCGAGTCTCCCTTCAAGTCGGATGTCTATTTCTTCAGTACCCGCCTGCAGACCGGTCGCAAGTGGGGCACGCCGCAGCCGATCACGATCCGCGACAAGGATTTCGACATGATCCGCGTGCGTGCCTTTGGCATGTACTCGTATGCACTGTCGGATCCGCGCGTGTTCTTCTCGCGCATCAGTGGCACCCGCGAGGTGTACACCCGGGAGGACTTCGAAGACCAGCTGCAGGGCATCCTGCTCTCCACGCTGGCCAATTCCCTGGGCAATGCGCAGAGCGCCTTCCTTGATCTGGCGGCCAACCAGACCCTCATGGCCAACACCGTGCGCGATGCCATGGCCCTGAGTTTTGCGCAATACGGCCTGACGCTGGACCAGTTCAACATCGCCAGCTTCAATTTGCCGGATGACCTGCAAGTGGCGCTGGACCAGCGCATCGCGGCCGGCATGAAGGGCGGCCTGGATGCCGCCAAGGCCGCCGGTTATGCGCGCGTCCAGGCGGCCGAGGCAATTCCGATTGCGGCCGGCAATGAAGGTGGCCTGGCAGGACTGGGGGCTGGATTGGCCACGGGCGTCTCGATGGGGCAGGTCATGGCCGATGCCCTGGGGACTGGCGCAGCGGGCGCTCAGGGCCACGCAGCCGCCGCTCCTGCGGCCGCCGCCGGCCCGACACCCGCGGAGCGGCTGGGCCAGTTGAAGCAGTTGCTGGATCAAGGCCTGATCAGCGCCGCCGATTACGATGCCGCCAAAGCCGAGGTCCTGAAGAAACTGATCGGCTGAAGGTGCGCCTGCATTTTCCCCACATGCTTCCCGCCGGCAGGCGGGCCTGCGCCTGCCGGCGCTTCTCTGGTTGACTCATGCAGACAGCAAGCTGCCCCAATTGCGGGGCACCCACTGAATTCAAGTCGCTGGCCTCGGTCATGGCGGTGTGCAGCTATTGCCGCACCACCGTCTACAAGGACGGCTCGGCTGCCCACACGCTGGGGCAGGTGTCCGAGGTGCTCGACGATTATTCGCCCATCCAGATCGGCACCAGCGGATTCATCGAGGGCCAGGCGTTCACCGTGGTCGGACGCATCCAGCTGCAATATGACGGCGGCTTGTGGAACGAATGGGCCCTGCAGGTCGGCGACGGCCAGCAGGAATGGTGGCTCTCGGATGCCTCCGGGCTCTATACGGTGACCCGGCGGACCGCCGCCACGCAAACCTGGCCGCGTTTCGACGAACTCAAGCCGCTGACCCGCGTGGAGATCGGCGGCGTCCCCCATGTGGTGGGCGATGTGCGGACCGCGCGTTGCACCGGCGGCCAGGGCGAACTGCCGCTGGGGCTGCGCGACGGATGGCAGGCGCGCGTAGCGGACCTGCATGTGGCGGATCGCTTCGTCACGCTGGATTTCTCCGATGAGGAAGTGCCGGTGCTGTACCAGGGCAAGAGCGTCACGCTTGAATCGCTCAAATGTGAATTCCTGCGCGACGACGATACCGTGCGCGCCGGCAGCTATCGCTATCAGGGCAAGCTGAGGTCGATGACCTGCCCCTCATGCGGCACCGCCATTCGCTTCCTGCCGCGCCAGACCGAACACCTGGTGTGCCAGTCCTGTCACAGCCAGATCGCACTGACCGGCGTCAAGGCCGAGGTGGTGGCCGCACAAGAGAAGATCGCGGCGGCCGCGCTGACGCTGGAACTGGGTACGCAGGCCACCATTGCCGGTGCCAGGTTCGAAGTCATCGGTGCCATGCGGCGTACCGATGATGACGAGCAGTGGACAGAATACCTGCTGCACAACGAGCGGCGCGGCTTTCTCTGGCTGGTCGAAGCCGACGAGGGCTGGAGTACCGCGTCGGTGCTCCAGACCTGGCCGGACATGTCGGGTGCGGATGGTGTCACGCAGGGCCGCTTGCGCCTGCCCATGCAATACGAAGCCGAGGCACGGGTCACTTATGCGGTCGGTGCCTTCAACTGGAAGGTATCCGTGGGCGACGTCACGCGCGTGGTCCAGTACGGCAAAGGCAGCAAGAGCTTGACGCTGGAAGTGACGGCAGAGGAAGCCACCTGGTCCGAAGCCAAGCCGGTCTCGCCCGACCAGCTCAAGGCCTGGCTGGGCAAGGAAGTCGCGTCCGAGACTGCGCGCGCTGCATCGGGCATGTCCTTCATGACCCTGGCGCACGTGATGGCGGTCCTCTTCGTGATCCTGAATTGCATTCCCATTCTTGGCTACGATCATTTCTGGAGTGGCCTCATTACCTTGACCCTGATCTACGCCCCGGCCTACAAGCTCGACGGGAATGATTTCTGATGAAGATCCTCTTCGTGCTCTACGCCTTGTTCATCATCGCGATCTCGACGCTTTACAACTGGGGCTCGACCAGCTTCTCCAGTTCGCGCTCGTCCTCCGGCAGCAGCTGGTCGTCCTCCAGTTCGGGCGGATCCTGGGGCGGCGGAGGTGGGCACAAGTGAGCGCCAACGCCTTCCCCGCCCGCGGCCAGCATCTGCTGGCCGATCTGGATGGCATCGACGCTGCGCGTCTTTGCGATCCCGTGGCGATCGAATCCCTCTTGCGGCAGGCGGCGGCTCATGCCGGGGCGACCGTGCTGCAGGGACATTTCCATCACTTCGGGCCGCAGCAGGGCGTCACCGGCGTGCTGTTGCTGGCCGAATCCCACCTTTCCATTCATACCTGGCCGGAAGCGCGCTTTGCTGCGCTCGACATTTTCCTGTGCGGCGCATTGCAGGTGGAACAGGCGCTGGAGATCATCGTGGCGGGGCTGCAACCTGAACAGCTGCATCGCCAGCTGATCGAGCGTCAGGTACGCCTGCTGCCGATGGCGACGTGCGCCTGACATATCACGGGAATTGATCAGGGTTGCAGTAGTCACGCTGCAAACCAGGCTGGGCGCGGTTCCGGCGATGATCGACAAGGCCGGAATTTCGTTGGTCAGACCATTTTCTTTGTCTTAAGATGCGCGCTTTTCATTCTGCCAAGCGTGAATCATGTGGACTGTCACTTGCCCGTCCTGCCAGAAGTTCGTCGAATTCCACAGCCTGGCCTCGACCATGGCGGTGTGCGTGTACTGCCGCGCCGTGGTCGACAGGCGCAATCAGAAGACCCGTGGCGTCTCCAGGATGCCGGCCCTGGCAAAGGGCGCCGGTCCGCTGCCGATCGGCCGAACGGGCTGCTTCGAAGGGCGCGCCTTCAGCATCGTGGGACAACGCCAGTGGCGAGCTGGCGCGCGTGTCTGGAACCAGTGGTGGCTGAAGATGCAGGGCGACTCGCTGGAATGGCGCTTGCTGGAAGCCGGGGGACGCTACGCCATCGTCTCCCGGGCCGATCTTGAGAAAGCCTTGCCGAGATTCGATCAACTCAAGCCACGCATGCGCGTGAAGTTATTCGACCGAAGCTGGGTGGTCAGTGCGGTGCGCGATGTAGCTTGCAGCGGTGGCGAGGGCGAATGGGCCATGACCCGGTCTGCTCGGCAGCGCGCGCGCATGGTCGATCTGGAGGCGGGCGATGGCGTCCTGATGCTGGACTATTCGCTCGGCGATACGCCCGTGCTTTATCTGGGAAAGCGGATGGCGCTGGAGGCGCTGATCAGTCTGCCTGAACCCGCCGCACAACAGGAACCCGTTCCCTCGCACGGTGTGGCCACACATCCGTCGAGCGAGGACATCGAACTGAGTCCGATGGGATGGGCGCATACGTTGGTGGTCTGCTACCTGTTGATGACCCTGAGCTTTTACTGGGCCAGCGATTTCATCTGGAACATGCGCCAGACCTGGGTGTTCCTCCTGACCTTGGCCGCGGTGTATCTGCCTGCGCGCTTGCTCAAGGCGATGGGAGAAAAAGGGCAGGCCCAATCCGTACTGCGAGGCTACGCGCTCTATGCGGTCATCGTCACGTGCGTGGCCCTCGTCCATCAAATGATTCAGGCAGAGGAAGAGGACTACTCAGTGTCCTCAGGCAGTAGCTGGGGCGGCAGCGCGGGACACAAGTGAGCCGTCAGGGATCAGAGGCGCTGCTTCCAGTAGTCCGGCTGCGCATAGGCGTGCCGCAGAAAATCCACGAAGGCGCGAATGCGCAGCGGCAGGTGCCGACGCTGGGCAAACACCGCGTAGATGGAGGGGGCCGGGGCGGCGAATTTGTCCAGCACGGTCACCAGTTCGCCGGCCTCGATCGCCGCACCCACCTCCCACATCGAACGCCAGGCCAGGCCGCGTCCGGCCAGCGCCCAGTTGTGCAGCACCTCGCCATCATTGCAGACCATGTTGCCGCCGACCTTGTAGACGCTGACCTTGCCCGATTGCTTGAGCGTCCAGCCGCGCTGGCTGCCTTCGCTGCTCATGGCCAGGCAGTTGTGGCGCACCAGCTCATCAGGACTGCCCGGCGTGCCGTGTCGGCGCAGGTAGGAGGGCGCAGCGACGATCACCCGATGGTTCTCGGCCAGCTTCACGCTCACCAGGTTGGAGTCGGTCAGGGTGGCGATGCGGATGGCGACGTCGATGCCTTCGCCGATCACGTCAGCAATGCGGTCGTTCAGGTTCAGTGTGAGAGTGACATCGCGGTGCTCGGCCAGGAAGGAGGGGACCAGCGGTGCCACGTGCTGGCGGCCGAATCCGGCCGGGGCCGAGATCAGCAGTTGCCCGCTGGCGCGCGCGCTGCGTTCGGACACCGCCGATTCGGCATCTTCCAGGTCGGCCAGGATACGCTGGCAGTCTTCCAGGAAGGCCGCGCCTTCGTTGGTCAGCACGATCTTGCGCGTGGTCCGCTGCAGCAGCTTCACGCCCAGGCGCTCCTCCAGCGCATCCAGCCGCCGGCCTATCATGGCCGGGGCGATGCCCTCGGCGCGGGCGGCCGCCGACAGGCTGCCCCGGGCGGCTACCTCGGCAAAGGTCGAAATCTGCTTGAACTGGTCCATGCCTGCACTCTCCAAACGCCTGAAAACAGGCGGCAAAGCCGCGCCGGGACTGGTGCGACGGGTTGCAGCCATTATCGGCTCACTTGTGACTAAAACGCAAAGATAAATTGATAAAAGCTTTCACTCATATCGATTTGGTTTAAATATACTGCGTACATAAAGTGTCTGATGCGATGCAAAAAGCTGCACGCTCTCAGGCACAATCATGAAAACAAGATCACCCAGTCCATTTTTCTTTTTGAGGAGTCCAGCATGACGCAACTGAAGCTGCCTACCGGCATGGAAATCTCCGGCGAGATCAAGCCGGGTTACGAGAACGTCCTGACCTTTGAAGCCCTGTCGCTGGTCGCCAAGCTCTCGCGCGCCTTCGAAGGCCGCCGCCAGGAACTGCTGGCCGCCCGTGCCGAGCGCGTCAAGCGCCTGGACGCCGGCGAGCGCCCCGACTTCCTGAAGGAAACCGAATCCATCCGCAGCGGCGACTGGAAGATCGCTCCCATCCCCGAAGCCCTGAAGTGCCGCCGTGTGGAAATCACCGGTCCGGTCGAGCGCAAGATGGTCATCAACGCCTTCAACTCGGGCGCGGACAGCTACATGACCGACTTCGAGGATTCCAACTCCCCGGTGTGGGACAACCAGATCAGCGGCCAGATCAACCTGTATGACGCGATCCGCCGCACCATCTCGCTGGAATCGAACGGCAAGAGCTACAAGCTCAACGACAAGATCGCCACCCTGGTGGTGCGTCCGCGTGGCTGGCACCTGGATGAAAAGCACGTCACCCTCGACGGCAAGCGCATCTCTGGTGGCATCTTCGACTTCGCCCTGTTCCTGTTCCACAACGCCAAGGAGCAGCTGGCACGCGGCGCCGGTCCGTACTTCTACCTGCCCAAGATGGAGTCGCACCTGGAAGCGCGTCTGTGGAACGACATCTTCGTGATGGCGCAGAATGAAGTCGGCCTGCCGCAAGGCACCATCAAGGCCACCGTGCTGATCGAGACCATCACTGCCGCCTTCGAGATGGAAGAAATCCTGTACGAACTGCGCGAGCACAGCGCTGGCCTGAACGCCGGCCGTTGGGACTACATCTTCTCCTGCATCAAGAAGTTCAAGAACGACAAGGACTTCTGCCTGGCCGATCGCGCCAAGGTCACCATGACTTCGCCGTTCATGCGCGCCTACGCCCTGCTGCTGCTGAAGACCTGCCACAAGCGCGGTGCCCCGGCCATCGGCGGCATGAGCGCGCTGATCCCGATCAAGAACGATCCGGAAAAGAACGCCATCGCCATGCAAGGCATCATCAACGACAAGCGCCGCGACGCCACCGACGGTTACGACGGCGGCTGGGTGGCGCACCCGGGCCTGGTCGAAGCTTCCATGAAGGAATTCGTGGCCGTGCTGGGCGACAAGCCCAACCAGTTCGAAAAGCAGCGTCCGGACGTCGAGGTCAAGGCGGCCGACCTGCTGAACTTCCAGCCCGAAACCCCGATCACCGAAGCCGGCCTGCGCTACAACATCAACGTCGGCATCCACTACCTGGGTGCCTGGCTGGCCGGCAACGGTTGCGTGCCGATCCACAACCTGATGGAAGATGCGGCCACCGCCGAAATCAGCCGTGCCCAGGTGTGGCAGTGGATCCGCAGCGCCAAGGGCAACCTGGAAGACGGCCGCAAGGTCACCGCCGACATGGTGCGCGCGATGATTCCGGAAGAGCTGGCCAAGGTGAAGCAAGTGGCAGGCGATGGCCCGACCTATGACCGCGCCGCCAAGATCTTTGAAGAAATGTCCACTTCCGAGACCTTCGCCGAGTTCCTGACGCTGCCGCTGTACGAAGAAATCTGATTCAGATCCGCTTCAGCGCAAATGAAAATCCCCGCCACTCGCAAGAGGGCGGGGATTTTTTTGATGCGCATCACTTCACTTTGCGAAAGTACGAAAGTACGAAAGTGAAGGACGAAAAAAATCCCCGACGAGTCGGGGATTTTTTATCAGCTTGAAAGCTTAAGCAGCCGGAACGATGTTCGAAGCTTGCTTGCCCTTCGGGCCGGTGGTCACTTCGAAGGAAACGCGTTGGTTTTCCTTCAGGGACTTGAAGCCATTCGACTGAATAGCCGAGAAGTGAGCGAACAGATCTTCGCCACCTTCATCGGGAGTGATGAAACCAAAACCCTTTGCATCGTTGAACCACTTGACGGTACCAGTTGCCATTACGGACTCCTAAATTTAATTGATTGGGGCTTGCGCCCGGCTCTTTATCGTTACTCGGGAGGAATGACAGCGAAGAACCGCACTACCAGCTCGAATCCTAACGACGCGACGATTATACTCATTAAATCGAGAATGCAAGCCATTTTCGGTACGAAACTTCCATTAAAAGTTTTAATGGCTGATTCTGGTGCTTTAGATTTCTTTCAGTGCCGGGAAATGGTGCGCAGAACCGGCTTCAATCCCTTGTCTGGTGCGGGTTTCAGCGTGTCAGTGAATGTCCTACGTGCGCCTGTCGGGAACTTTCTGACGCCGCTTTTCAGCCGTTTTGCCGGTGGATCAGCACAACCGCTTCGGTCGCAATCCCTTCTTCACGCCCCAAAAAGCCCATTTTTTCATTGGTTTTGGCCTTGATATTCACTTGCCCTTCAGAAATCCCGAGGTCGGCGGCGACGTTGGCCACCATGGACGGGATGTGCGGGGCCATCTTGGGCGCCTGGGCGATGATGGTGGCATCCACGTTGCCCACGGCGTAGCCGGCGGCGGCGAGGCGCTTGGCGGCTTCGCGCAGCAGCACGCGCGAGTCGGCTCCCTTGAATTGCGGATCGGTATCGGGGAAATGGCGCCCGATGTCGCCCAGCGCCGCCGCACCGAAGAGCGCGTCGGTGATGGCGTGCAGCAGGGCGTCGGCATCCGAATGGCCCAGCAGGCCCTTTTTGTGCGGGATGGTGACGCCGCCCAGGATCAGCGGGCGGCCTTCCACCAGCGCGTGGCAGTCATAGCCCTGGCCGATACGGAAAGGGAAGGGGGAAGAAGCGTTCATGCGTGCGGACCTTTCAGGAAGAATTCAGCCAGCGCGGCGTCCTGCGCCAGCGTGACCTTCAGATTGCGGGGGCTGCCCTCCACCAGGCGCGGACGCAAGCCCAGCATCTCGATGGCGCTGGCGTCGTCGGTGATCTCGCCCAGGCGGCCTTGTTCTTGCGCCTGGTGCAAGGCGCGCTGCAGCAGGGCATAGGGAAACATCTGCGGGGTCTGTGCCGCCCACAGGCCGGCGCGCGGCACGGTCTCCTGCGAGCGGGCAGGGGCGCCGCCATCGCCGCGCTTCAAGGTGTCGACGACCGGCACGGCCAGCAAGCCACCGATTTCGTCGTCTGCCAGGGCATCCAGCAGGCGATCCAGCAGCGGCGCGTCCAAACCGGGGCGGGCGGCATCATGAACCAGTACCCGGTCGGCATCGGCCACCCGGTCACGGATGGCGTTGAGGCCATTGAAGACGCTGTCCTGGCGCGTCGGCCCGCCTACCCGCAGGATGCTCACGCGTTGCAACAAATCTGGCGTCATCAGGGAGTCAATCCAGCCATCCTCGGCACTGACCACCACGAAGGTATGCGCGATGCGTGCGTGGGCCGCGAAGGTCTGCAGCGCGTGCAGCAGCATGGGCAGGCCTGCCAGCGGCATATATTGCTTGGGGATCTGGCCGCCCATGCGTGCGCCCACGCCTGCGGCGGGAATGAGCGCAAAGTGGCGGGGCGGGGAAGAAGCGGACTGCGAAGGGTTCATGCCATGCACCTGGCCCGACGCCCGCCTGGCGGCGGCTTGCGATGGGGCCTTCGTTTATAATGAGAGGCTGAATT
>Ga0207694_10000102_pt1 | contig 94003 bp, 75 predicted proteins | sample KBSC34metaG_FD_184353 | JGI IMG/M metagenome (GOLD analysis project Ga0207694, IMG submission 184353) | Corn rhizosphere microbial communities from Kellogg Biological Station, Michigan, USA - KBS C3-4 metaG (SPAdes) (version 2) | ecosystem: Host-associated > Plants > Roots > Rhizosphere > Soil... | reverse complement strand
AATTTTAGACGCTTTTTACTCGTCTTCGCCCCCATCGCGTCGCTGTTCTTGTCAATGCGGCAGATCCGCACTGGCAGGGCACCTGCCATAGCGTCATCGAATATCTGTCCCAACAATGGGGCGGCTATCAGTCGATGATCGTTCCGACAGACGGGAAGACGATTGACGTCGTGTTCTGGAAGTTTCTGTCTGCTTTTGATCCTGACGTTCTCTTCTATTTCAGCAAGAGAAAAGGAGACATCAAGCGGTGGTCTCCGGCCGAAGGCGACAAGATCATAGAAGAGGGAGTTCGGAAGTTCAAAAGTGACTTTCCGGATGCGTCGATTGACGACGCGCAACTCCGCCGCGACATCATGCAGGAACCCGTCGAAAACTTTTCGATCTCCAAGGAATTATCCAGAGAGATCCTTGAGCGGCTGAGCCCATTTCACTTCGAAGACGACTACAACGTCACGCCGATGAACTCCGACGACACACCAGGCTATCCCCTCACTAAGATCGCTGACGTTGTTCCGAGTGTCGAGGCTCCCGACGCGATGTTCGTACTCACCGATAATCTGCCGGAAGGAAGAGAGGCGCCTCCAACGCTCTGGCTCTACGCCGAAACGGGAATCGCGTCGTCCCAGTTGCATGCGGACATGCAGAATGCTGGCGTAACTCCAGTCCCCAAATACATGAACACCGAAACCGACGGCACAATCATCGGATGGGGAATCCACCCGGAAACGGATATCGGTCCGAATACGCCCTTCGGCTTCTCGAGACTCGCTCTCGCAACGGTCAGATCGAGCCTAGCTCGCCCCTACTCAATCCCAAATGTCATTGTTCGTGGCGACACGCTGAAGGATTTCAGCCTCTACTACGCTCTTTCTCGCACCAACGGGCGATCACTTTGGATGCCGGACTGGTTCCTCGCAAGGGAAAACGGCTATCCGGGACGGATGATCGCTGCGATTCGCAAACTGGAGAAGATCGGAAGAAGCGTTCATTGCGAGTACTTTTCAATGATCAGCTTGTCGCTGCCGCTCGCCGATCTTCGGAGCCTCAATTCTGTCATCAGGCAACACATCACAACACTTTCAATTTCAGTCGACCATCCGGATCAACTGCAATATCTCAAGCCGATGCTGGATCACCCCGCGAAGGTCTACATCAAGAAAAACATTGACCGAATCACCACCCACCAAATCATCGATGAGAAACTCCCCGGCTATTTCGAATCGCCTCTTCCGGAGGCATTTTCTGAGGTAAACGCGACTAAACACCGCTGGATTGTCGAAGTCTCCATTGTCGAAAATCCCGTTCCTCGTCATCCCGCCCTAGGGGCTAGGTTCGTCACCGGCAACAATGTGCATGAAGCGCGCGCATCGATGGATGGATTGGCCTACCAATGCCCTGGGGCCATGGTCATCGGAGATGATCTTGAGCTCCAGATGCTTCGCGTCGAGATCGCTGTGCCTTCCTCCGATACCATCTTTCGAATTGCCTTGCAGCAAGCTGGCTATCAGACAATCCTCTCGGACAAAGGCCGTTATGCAAGCGAAACAACACTCAAGATGGGAGGCCTTGACCGCCTTGTTGCCGTTATGCGCGACGAGAAAAGGGCTTCTCTCTTAAAGAAGTTTCTCGATCAGAGCAAAAATCAGGAAGGCGTCCACGATCAGGGCGCGATGTTGACCGACAGACGCCGTTATATGGATTTCACGGCCATCAATAAAATTCTCGATGGAGAGGAGACTTCACTGTCAGTCTCATAGACGAGTGGATTGCGAGGCATTCTGTATCGCGGATTCATCTTGAAATGCTCTCGTTGCCTTAATACGGCTTGGTTCTCCGTTGAGAATTTGACTCAAATGTTCACGTGTCCTCGCTGTGCAACTCTGCAGCAATATCGTCGCGAGAACTGGTTGACGACGAAAGAGCCACCCTGGCATTACAAGCTGGACGAGATCGTTTATCAGTTTCTCCATCACCACGGCGACGTCGCACTTCTCGCGACCGACGTTCTACAGCGCGAAGCTCAGCGTAGATTCCTGTATTCTTCGGAACTGAAGATCCGCTCCGAAGCAAGCCTTGATGAGAAACTGGAAATCGACATTTGCTCTATAGTGAACAACAAGATCGTCATTGGCGAGGCCAAGAGCAATGGTTCTCTCAAGGACAACGACCAAAAGCCAGCTCAAGTGGTCGCGAAGTATCGCAGCCTTGCGAAGAAAATGGGAGCGAGCGCAGTCGCCTTTGCAACAACCGAACCCGCATGGGATGAAGCTTCGCAAACAGCAATCGACTCACTGCGCCAGGACGACCCGCTCCTGTGGGTATACAACCTTCGAGGCCGTGAGCTCATGACGAAGCGCTGAGCAGATGAAGTGCACTCTTCGGCGCGGAACTGCGTTTTCGGTCGTCTCCGTATATCCTCCGGTAGATTTCAGAACGCCTTCGTGGAATGCGGCGCTGATCAGTGCGCCGGGTCTAGCTTGCCATAGCGACCGATGAGCGTCGAAGCAATTCGATTGCGAAGTTGAGCTGTCGATCAGAACCACTCCGCCGGCTTCGCCAATCGAATTCGATAGACTGATCGGGCTCAATAGGTGCGCCTTCCAGAACACTCCCTTTCCAGGTATGGTATGCACCAGTTGGTAATGCTAGACGAAACCCATTGCCCACTTTAACGGAAGTTGCCGACAACAACCTGCCGGCTGTTTTCTCTCCGATGATCATTGCCGATCTGTTTTCACGGGCGAAGGCGACGATCATTTCTGCAGCACTAGCTGTGTGCCGATCAACAAGTAACGCGGTGCGACCGTGAAAAGGCCGAGGTCCTAGGCCTTCGCTCTCGAGCACCACCGGCTTCTTGGCAAGCATTGCTGGAGCGAATCGCAGTGCGAGGGGCCAGAGTGCTTTGGTGTTTGATGGGATTCGTGAGAACCGTGGAAATTCGTGTTTTTCCTGTTCCAAGTTCGCAACTGCTCGGCGCTTATCCAGAGAGAAGCCGACCGGAATTCTATGGGGAGTGAGCAAGCTCATCACTCGAAGTGCTCCAATCCCGCCACCAGTATTTCCACGAAGATCGATGATCAGAGCTTTGACTGATCCGAGTCGCGCGATCCCCTCGCTGATCTGATTTGCGACAACCACGCCGATCATTCCAGGGAACATAGCTACTTTCAGGTACCCTAGCCCATCTCCAAGATCTCGCGTTTCAACAAGCGTCGGCTCGATAAAGTGCAACTTCTTCCCCTTGGGCCGAGCAACATCCAAAGTGAGAGTCTTCCGCGCTTCGCGATTGTCAATAAGGTCAACGTGTGTCTGCTTTCCCATGGGGAACACGGGATGTTCGGGTGGGATGATTTCTCGGCCATCGACCGTGAGCAGGATGTTGCCGGGTTCAATGCCGGCGATTGCGGCGGCGCCCCCCGAGTGAACATCCTGAAAGATCCAGCGCTTCCCATGCGTGGTCTCATCATCAAGGTATGTTGCGCTAAGCGCAGCGCGGCTGGATGCGCGGCGCGCGCTCGCGTGGAAGAAGCCGAGATGTGACGTGCGGAGTTTTCTTCGCTCCCGGTTCGCCGTGCGCGAACTCGTAGCCTCCGATGACAATGGCAATCAGGCTGGCGACCTTCGCGATCGTTCCAGTGAACAGGGTTTGAAGCGCGGTAAATCCGGTGTCAAACGGTGATCCGCTTTGCGCGAATGCCACAACCGGAACGAAAAGGATGATGGTGAGAACTGAGATGGGTTGGCGGAAACGACGCGGAACCTTCCAGGGGAAGATTCTGCGTCGGGCGGCGGACGTGAGCAGAAACCTCATTGGCACCTCCGACGGCTAGGTTCCTGCCGTCATGTGCCACACCGTATCGCCGCGCTTTCTCGAAGTCCAAGACTTCTTGTCTATCGTGCTATTGGTTTGGTCTATAGAGGCGTCCGCATTCTCGCTCTGAAGCTTATTCTGCAAACAGAGGCATTTAAGATTGACTCGCTCGGCTAAACAGAGCGGGAGGGGCTGTGAACGAATTCGGCGACAAAGATGGTTCCAATAGCGGGAAGTCACCAGCGGGACATTTAGAGCTTGCACCTCGCGATTCCATTCAGGCAGCTCTTGAGCGATTTGCTCAATCTACGATCCCGGACTATGCCGCTTTTGACGACTGGCTTGCGGACAAGCTCACAATCCAAAATACAGGTCTCATTCTCCCTCAGTCGGAAACTGCAGCACATCGAGCAGCTTACATCGAAAGCCTCTTGCAATTACATGAAGACTTCGACCAGTTGATTCGTAGAGCTAGCGAGTCACGCACGACTACGCGTGAGTCATATCGAAGGTTGCTCAACTCGCTCAAGCTTCTGATATATGCCAAAAACCTATTGCCCGAGCGCACGAAAGACGCATTCGCTCGCTCCAAATCCTTTTCCTTATCCACGGAAGTTTTGGATAAAGATCTCTCATCATGCACGCAGGCGGAGGTGCGCGTGCGCTTCTTCGCGGCACTGGCACGCAAGCGCGATCGTATGGCACTCAAGCTCTTGGGACATCTCCGTGAACAAGATCATGATCTGGGAGAGGTGGCTTATCTTGAGGCACTTTGCCATTTTCAAGCAAATGAATACCAAGATGCGATCAGGTGCGCGAAGGAAGTGCCATCCGGCTCTTTCGACTATTCAGCGGCATGCGCCACTGTTTTGGAATCACAAGCCTTTCTTGCGGATACAAAGACACTAGTCAAAGAACTTCAAACTCATAAGCCCAATGAGATCACGCCGTCATTTCTGTCTTACTTAATGCAGGTGAGCATCCGGCAATCCGACGATCCGAAAGAGGCTGTCGCGGACTTCAATGAGCTTGGGAAAATGTGGGCTCCAACTGGTCCTCACACTTCGAGTGATCCTTTCTTTGCACGTTTTAATAGGTACTCGTGCCGTATCGCTAAGGAGCTTGCGATCGCAATGCAAGATCTCAATCGTCAGCAAGAATACAGTACGAAGAATAGTGCTGAAGAAAGAGACCTGCTAGATGATGACTTGGATCCGACTGTACAGCGTCTCTTGTACGCTTGTATGGTCGACAGTGCACTCCTGGACGATCTAATTCAAACCGAACAGGAATTGCGTTTCGTCCCAATCGTTAAGCGTCTCGTCAATGTTCCATACGAGCTCCAGTTTGAGGATTTCGAGGAGAGTTTGCGCACTCAGTGGGAGTTGGGGGCTACTGAAGTCTTTGTCGAAAACGTGGCCAATTCTCTGGAGCAACTTCTTAAAATCGAACAAGAGGATAAATGGCTGCTCATTAACCTCGCATACGCGGAGGCGAGCGCGACGGGACACAAGCGACTTGGATTGCTTCAGCAAACGCTAACGCAATACGGGCGCCTTGGATCGCGCGAACATGCCATCACTTTGTCGGTGCAGAATGCAAGACTCCGACATGAACTGAGCCCAGTGGGATGGCACTTCTTTGAACAGGCGAATTGGGCTTTCGAACGCTCCCTTGCAGAGCGATCGCCTTGGCAGGACGCGGGCATGATCTCCCTTGGTTTCTTCCGCATTTTGGAGGTGGAGTTCAATCAGCGCATCGTTATCCCCATGCTGAAGTCTCTCGACTTTACCGCCTTGCGAGCGCTGCCAAAGCCCCCGAGGACCATAGAGAGCGGAAGGATCCCAGACAATATCATCGAAAAGTTGAAAAAGGTCCGTGAGGGCCGAGATGCTGGTCTGGAACTCGGTGCGCTCCATTTACTGTTGCAACTTACACAAACAATCGCCGACCCAGACGAGAATCGTAAAAAGCTTCTTCATGGGGCAATTCAACGACATCTCACAACTGATGGTGAAAGAGCGTACAAGGACGGGAGGCTTTCTAATCTAATTAGCCCCGCAGTCCGGGAAAAGTATCGGAATCCTCCAGCTCATTCCCGATATCTGCCGCAACCCGTTGCCATTGAGTGCAGAAAACATGTGACCCAGGCGTTGCTGGATATTACCGATTGGACGCTCAGACCCTGAATGCGCGACCGATGCCAAGTGAAAGCGTTGAACTACGCCAGTAGTTCTAACTGAGCGGGCCTCAACGCGAGGTGTTGAGAAGGCAATTTGCGGGCCCCAGTTCGTTTGATTCTTGGGAGATGGCGGAGAAGGATTGAGAGCGCGATGTGATCGGCATTCGTGTGATGTACGAATGCTGTATCAGCAGTCCAGTGAACACCTGCAATTGGCCTGGTAGTTAGATTAGGTCCAAGCGCAACTTTTTCATCGATCAGCGCGAGGCCGCCCCCGCTCTGGACCATCAACTGTATGTCTGCAGGAGTAGCAGCAAGACAGGTTGCCTCTGGTCGGATTCCAATCTCGATCAACATCTCCATCAGTCGCTGGTGAGCAGCGGGATGCGTTTCAGGATCTCGAAACACCTTAAGCCGGTCTGCCAATTCCGCGGGCTGGATTTCCCTGGCTGCTGCAAGCGGATCATCTGATCTCATGCAGACTACAAGCGGATCTGATGCGATGTGGGCGACCACCCAATTTGTTCCAGTCACTGGGAGTGGAAGAATCGCCGCATCGAGAGATCTTTCTTCTAGCCTGTGTAGCAGTTGAACCGGGTGGCCGCCCGCCATTTGCAATGGACTGTCGGGGAAGAGGCGCGCGTACGCTTGGCGCAACGATTGCAGGACGTCCGGGTTGATAAAGCTGGATAGCCCGATCCGCAAAGGTGGAATCTCACCCCGATCCATCGCCCGTGCGGCGTTGACGATTTCATCTCGCAAATCCAACATCTCCTGCGCGTACGCGTAGAGCATCTGGCCCGCTGGGGTCAGATGGATCCCTTCGCGGCGACGCGTGAAGATGCGCACGCCGATTCCTTCTTCGAGTGCGATGACCTGTTGGCTGAGGGTTGGCTGAGCGAGGAAAAGCCGCTCCGAAGCCCGCGTGAAGTTGGCTGTCTCAGCGACAGCCACGATGTACTTGAGAAGCCTGAATTCAAGAAGGTCCGACACAGCTCTGACTCCCAGCAGTTGGAGAATTTGGTCAGAAGCTCATCGCGCTGCTTCTGTGGAAAACAAGGACAGAATCCCTTGATTCAGAACTGGTGTCAATCGGGCACCTCGCGGTACCCAGTCGTTCTCGCGAGACGGTTCGCAATAGATCAGACCAATGGTGCTATCGGTGCAAAGTCTTGGACAGCGAGTGCAATTTGACGGAGGCTCTTGGAAGATTCGGATATCGGAGTGGGAAGATCTCCCTCTCGATATGCGGCGGACGTAAATTCACTGATCCCCCTGAGGTGAACTATGGCGACTGCCACCGCCCGGAATGCAATGGCAACCCCTCATCACTCCATCGATCTGAACGATGGAGCCGCCACGAACAAAAGCATCATTCCCTCAGGAAACGAGAGGTTCCTGGACCCAGAGCAGGCCGCCGTGTTTCTGGGTGGGTTGAACAGCCGTACCGTCACTCGCTGGGCTCGAGAAGGCTATCTTCCTGCGTACCCAATCGGGGAAGGCAAGCGACGGCTCTGGCGCTTCCTTGAAAGCGATCTTGAGCAGTGGATGCATTCGCGCCGCACCGGACAGCTTTCTTCAGATCCTGAAGCGCCCGAGCGTACACTCAGAACAGCCGCCGATGCTCCGATCGGAGGAAGATTCCAATGAGCGGAGCATCAAAATTTCAAAATGGTAGTCTCACCCTGCTGAAGAATAAGACAGCACCGGCGACGTGGTATTTCCGCTTTTATGAGGAGCGCGATGGTCGTCGGGTCTATCGCAATCAACGCATAGGAACGATTCGCGAGCTGCGAACACGCCGCGATGCGGAACGAGCTGTTCTGAGTCTTCGCGCAAAACTCAATTCTGACGTCCGTTCACCGGACACGGTGAGCGATCTCATCAACCACTATAAGAAGCATGAACTCTGCGAAGGGGGAAACAAGCGTAGCTCTACTCGGCGCGGCTATGAGACTCTTCTCGGGCTGTATGTCGAACCGAAGTGGGGTGTATCGCGACTGGACGCCATAAAAACTGTCCAGGTTGAACAGTGGCTGCGATCGCTCAACTATTCGCCTGGCACGAAGTCCAAAATCCGGAATGTCATGTCGGCTCTGTTCGCGCACGCGAAGCGGTACGAGTTCGTTTTGACAAACCCGATCATTGGTGTGCGCTGTTCCGCAAAGCGGCTCCGGGAGCCCGACGTTCTAACGCCAGACGAATTCAATCGGCTGGTGAACGAACTACCTCTCCGGGAACGGGTGATGGTGCTGCTGGCCGGTACAACTGGCTTACGCCGGTCGGAGCTGATTGCTCTCGCGTGGCAGGACATTGACTTCGAAACCTTGCAGGTTCAGGTCAAGAGGTCATGTGTTCATGGCCAGGTTGGCGAGACGAAGACGCCGGCAAGCGCAAGGCCCGTTCCACTGCATCCCGCAGTCGCAAGTGAACTGGCGGAGTGGAAGAAGGTCACGGTGTACCGAGCTCCGAACGACTTCCTTTTTCCATCGATTCGGAACAATGGACAAGTTCCGGTGTGGCCCGACATTCTCTTGAAGAAGGTCATCCGGCCTGCGGTCGAGAGGGCAGGCATCACGGGAAAAACTGTCGGGTGGCATACTTTCCGCCACTCACTGGGAACGAACCTGCGGTTCCTGGGCATCGATATCAAGACTGCTCAGGAACTCCTGCGCCACGCTAACAGCCGGATCACGCTCGACCTTTACACCCAAGCAGTCTCGACGCAAAAGCGGGAGGCAAATGCAAAGCTGGTCGATATGCTATTGCCTTCTCCGAAGCCTCAGCACCATAGAGCACCATCGGAACCTCAGAAAGAAGAGGTCCCGTCTGTAGGTTGTTGATTTTATTGGGATATGGTAGGCACGATTGGATTCGAACCAACGACCTCTTCCGTGTCAAGGAAGCGCTCTAACCAACTGAGCTACGCGCCTGCGGCAGGTGCACTGCGACAACCCTAGTCTAACAGCAACGGAGCTTTAGCGAAAAGAACACGATGTTTGTAAGCCCTCGGAGATGCTGTACCATCGATGTCGAATGATCGGCGCCCACAACTCCAGGTCTTAGAGAATCTTATGTGACGGAACCAAAGAGGACGCGCGCTCATCTCAAAGATCAACTGACGACGATGACGGACTCCCCGAACCCGCGCCGCAATCCCCTAAGCACTGCACCCAATCTTCTTACCGTTATCCGTCTCTGCCTTGCCCCTTTTCTGGTTGCGACCATCCTCGAAGGCCGATTCGGAATCGCATTCACCCTGTTTATCGTTGCGGGCCTGACAGACGCTCTGGATGGATTGCTGGCGCGTGTACTCAAGCAGAGAACGACGCTTGGACAGTATTTGGATCCCGTCGCGGACAAGCTTCTGCTCAGCACGCTCTTCCTCGTTCTCATGTACAAGAGCCTCATTCCAACTACCGTCACGATTCTGGTTTTTGGACGGGATCTGGGGATCCTGATTGTTGCAGCCATCATGTATGCAGTGGTCGGGCGGCGCGACTTTGGACCCAGTATTTTCGGAAAAGCCAACACAGTTGCCCAGGTCACAGCGGTGGCCGTGGTGCTTCTGCACCAGCTCACAACTGCAAAGTGGGTTGTAATCCTGCGGCTTGTCGCGCTTGATGCGACGATCGCTCTGACCATCCTCTCAGGCCTGCACTATGCCTGGATTGCAGCGCATCGCAGCAGTGCACACGCCGGCGGATCCAGCCCGAGCTAGATAGCGCAGCGATGGAACGGTCTCTTCAAGTTTTAGGACGGCGCCTACTCATCCCCGATTTCCGGTTCTTCTTTCTCAGACGATTCTTCAATCGCCATGTCGTGAAACTCTTCAGAATCAAAGACATCGCCACATTCAAGACACTCAACATATTCCGTGTCTTCGTGGCGGGAAACAATTCGTACCCTAGGATGTTTGCAGGCGGTGACCATCTTTTTATGAGAGGCTTGGATTTAGAAACTCTTGCCGCAGATTGTAGCTAGCTTTTGAGCTTTTTCAAACGCCATTTTGGTGAATCTTTAGCCTAAGGTATTCAGAGCGCATTTCGGAAAGTGTCACCCGGCTGGCAAGGGACTGCGGAAGATTCAGCCTTTGCGGCGGTACAGTATCTGGAATTCATACCCCGGATTGGGCGGGAAGAGTCCTGCAACATGCCGCAGCCGCTCGGCAAGTGCTGGAGCAGCCAGGAGAGGGTATTCGCGCTCCCTCAGGTCGTGATAGTCGAAATCAACGGCGAGCGAGAGCATGTAGATGGCAAGAGAATCTGAAAACGACGCATCATAGAACGTGCCCCTTGCGCGCTCATCGATCGTCTTTTTCCCGTTTGCGTCCTGAGCTCGCCGGCGTGCCTCCCAGGCATCTTGACTGGTCTCTCCCTTCACCTGGGCCTCGGCTTGCGACCACACCAGCTGCGAGAAACTCTCCGGCACCCCCGCTGCGTCGACAAAATTGTGCGCAACATTGATGAAGAACTCGAAAGCCAGCCCGAAGCGGTCTTCGACTAATCGTGTCGAAAGGAATACGGCCTCCGTTGCGCCGAAGGAGGTGTTGCGATGACACACCGCACGATCGCCCAGTTCGACCGTGTATGAAGGGGCGACCAGCGTCTCGCCTGTGTCCGCTATGGCGAGCGGCACAAAATAATATGCGCGGTTCTTCAGTGCTGGGGACATAACGCCTGGCACTGCGCTCACCAGCCGCTCCAGGTCGGTCTCCGCAATGCGCGTTTCACCCCAGGGCGAATAGCTGAGCCCATTGGCGGCGCGCAGCATCAGAACCTTCGCTGCAACTCTCTCCGCGGGCCATAGCTCTATTTGGGCGCTGCTTGGCATAAAACTGTATTCTAGACGAGAGAGGTCCTTTCTAATGATGCATTCCGCACAGACACAGCGGCATCCCGGCGGAACGTTTCTCGGTTTCCCATTGGAAGGCTTCAGTTTGTTCCAGAGTCTGCTGCTTTCGTTTGCTTCGGCTTTTTTTGCGTTCTTCCTCACAACGATGCTGGCTATCTTCGGGCTCCTTGCCTGGAACCTCATCGGGCATCACTCGGTGAATTACGCGGACAGCTATCTTCTGGTGGGTCTGCCCGTGGGCGTGGTCACTCTGCTCATTGCCCTGCCCCTCTTCGCAACCCTCTGGATCAGGGCCAAGCTTCGCAGTTAGGATCGGTTTGATGGCCGTCGAAACTATTCTGCTCGATGATTTGAGATCGCACGACGGCGACGATTCAGTTCGCAACTGGTGTTCCCGTCTCGAAGCTGGAGCCGTCCTCTATTTCCCGCAGACTCCCGTTCCGATTCCTGCGGACGACCTGACTTTTTTACTTGGCCGGCAACAGACTTCGAGCAGTCTGCACAAGAACATCGCGTACAAGCCTGACCGTGACAAGCTGAGCGGAGTGGACGAGAAGTCCGCCGATTCGGCGGAGATCGTCCTTCTGCGCGAGGTGATGCGGCGCTATTCAAAAAGCATTGAGGCTTTCCTTTCGCACTTCCTCGCCCCTTATCAGCGTCGTTGGCGGCTCGACTACGCGAGCTTTCGACCGCTCGAAGAGAAAGGCCGCGATCTACCCGTCCGGCGACGCAATGATCTGCTTCATACGGATGCCTTTCCGACGCGACCGACGAGAGGGTGGCGCATTCTGCGGTTCTTCCACAACATTCATCCCACGCACACACGAGATTGGGTGATCGGCGAGCCATTCGGCCGGGTAGTTGGCGCCTTTACCCCGGGCAAGCTTGCTGTTCCGAAGTCCGAGAGCCCGGTTGTGCGCGCGGGCAAACAGCTTGCTCAGGCGACTGGAATTGCCGCTCTCGTTCCCCAGTGGAAGCGCAGTCCTTATGACGAGTTCATGATGCGTCTTCACAACACGATGAAAGAAGATTCGGCGTTCCAGGCGACTTGTGCGCGCGAAGAAGTTCAATTCGCTCCGGGATCAAGCTGGATGGTCTACACCGAAACTGTTCCTCACGCCGTGCTCGGAGGTCAGTATGCACTCGAACAGACGTTCCTCGTTGATCCTGCCGCTATGGTGACCCGTGAGTCCGCTCCTGTCGCGATCCTCGAAAAGATGGCTGGGACTAGCCTGACGTAGAAAAGCATGTCGCGCACGAAAGCAGTGGCTCAAATTCGAGTTTCGAAAAAGATTAAGACCTCCAGCAGCCCGCTGCGGCCTGATGCATTTGTGAGCAGAGTCTTCAAAATTGCCGAACCACTTGGTGATCCGGCCTTGCGGCCTTGGATGCAGGCGTACATGAAGAACCAGTTTGAATTTCTGGGAATCAAGACTCCTGTCCGACGGGCCTTCACCGGCGAATTGATTCGCATGCAGAAGGGAGCGACAGCGGCTGACCTGATTCGTTCCGCTCGTATGCTTTGGGCTTGTCCCAAACGCGAGTATCAATACATAGCCGTCGATCTGCTTGGACAGCACGCGAAGGTGCTGTCGCCGAAACAGCTGCCAGCGCTGTTTAGCCTCGTTCGAAAGAAGTCGCGGTGGGACACGGTCGATTCCCTCGCCGTAACGGTGATTGGGCGGATCATTCTGAATGCACGCGAGGAGAATCCGGATATTCAGCGCGAGATGGATACAGCGCTGCAATCTTCGAATCTTTGGGTTCGCCGAGTCGCAATCCTCCATCAACTGGGATGGCGAGATCGGACCGACAGAAGGCGTCTCTTCTCGTACGCAGTCACATGCGGGCACGAGAGAGAATTCTTCATTCGCAAAGCGATTGGCTGGGCACTTCGCGACTACGCTCGCCATGCGCCCGGGGAGGTCCGCTCATTTCTCCGCGCGAACCATGACAGGCTTTCTGCCCTGACGATTCGCGAGGCCGCGAAGCATTTGTAGCCCTCTATCGTTTGCTCAGACGTACAGATTCCCAGCTTCCGTCGGAGCTCCAGCCACCATCGACGGTTAACGTGTGTCCGTTCACAAAACTGCTCTGTGTCTCATCTGAGAGGAATGCAATGGCTTGGGCGACGTCGTCGGGGCTCGCGAATCGGCCCATCGGAACGCGCTGTGTGATGTCGGCGTCTACATAGGTGCCGCGTGCCTGGTCGGCCGCGTCCATCTCAGTTTTCACCCAGCCGGGACACACTGCGTTGACCCGTACGCCACGACCGCCCCACTCCGCGGCCAAGGTGCGTGTCAGGCCAATGAGGCCGTGTTTCGATGCGTTATAGGCTGCGCGATCGGACACTGCGAGCAGGCCCGCGATCGATGCGACGTTTACGATTGATCCCCTGCGGGCCTCCAGCATTCTTTTGCCGAATGCGCGGGCGAGGAGGAATGGAGCAACGAGATTCACTTCCATAACGCGGCGGTATTCGGCTGGCGTCGTCTCTTCTGCTGATCGGATCAGGCTGATTCCAGCATTATTGACCAGCACATCAACATGACCGAAACGTTCGAATACTTTGAGCGCGAACTCCTCCACGACCTCTTCGCGGCAAATGTCTCCAATGAACCAAAGTGCTCCGCCACCGCGATTGGCGATCGCGTCGACTGTTGTTTTCGGTTCCTGAAGGTCGATGATGGCGATTGAGAAACCGCGTTCGGAAAGCAACTCGGATGTGCGGCGGCCAATGCCCTGCGCTCCTCCGGTGACTACCGCGACTCTCTCTGCTTTGCTCATGTTTGACTCGGATCCTCTCTGAAATCCGCTCGGCCCACCCGTGGCACATTTCTCATTTCAAGCTTAGCAACTCCGCGCAAATAGGCTTCAAAAGCAGAAGGCCATTCCCTCAGGAATGGCCTCGCGAAATTCGACGTGATGAAGAGTCTAGAGCCCCGCGGGCTTGGGGTTTGCCGGATCGTATTTCGCAACCTGGACCTTCTTTGCAAGGCCCAACTTTGAAAGTAGCCAGATTCCCCAGAAGTTCGGATCGACCTCATACCACTTGAGTCCATGACGGGCAGAAACCGGATGAGCGTGGTGATTGTTATGCCAGCCCTCACCGCCGGTAAGCAGCGCAACCCACCAGCTGTTGCGCGAGTCGTCGCGAGTTTCGAAACGCCGGCTGCCCCAGAGGTGCGTGGCGGAGTTAACCAACCATGTCGCATGAAGGCCGAGGGTGACGCGAAGCAGGACGCCCCAGAGGACCATGCCAACAGCATTTTTCCAACCGCCCCAGAACCAGCCTCCCGCCAGCAGGAGAACGCCACTTGATGTGATGGGGAGCCAGTGGTACTTGCTGAGCCAGACATGAAACTTGTCGCGATAGAGGTCGGGGCAGTAGCGCTTCAGAACGTTCGTTTTCGAGTGAAGTGCCTCGCCGAAAAGGATCCAACCTGTGTGGGCCCACCAGCCGCCCTCGCGGGGAGTGTGAGGGTCGCCCTCGTGATCACTGTGCTGATGGTGAATGCGATGCGTCGCAACCCAGAAGATCGGTCCGCCCTCGAGCGACATGGTTGCGCAGACAGCCATGATGTATTCGATCCACTTGGGCGTCTGGTATCCGCGATGCGTCAGAAGGCGGTGGTAGCACATGCCAATTCCGACGTTGATTGCCAGAACGTACAGAATGGCCATCACAGCGAGCCGCTGCCAGCTGAAGAAAAAGAAGGCTGCAAGCGCACCGGCGTGGAAGATGATGACGGTGACTAGCGTGATCCAGTTCAGACCCTCTTTCACCGTGGCGGCTCGGCCCAGACGCACGAGATCCCGAGTGGCCACGTCATGACCCATGCTTGACTTGGCGTCGTGCGAGTTCGTGATGTGTTCAGGGGAGGGCTGGGTGGAGCGGTCGGGGGATGGTGCGGTCAAAACTGACGCCATTCGTTGCTAAATCCTTTAAAGAGGGTGCTTGCAGCAAAACCGGAGAGAAATGGAGCGTGTCAGCCTTTCAGCTGGCAGTCGCCACCTGGTGATCCCGCTTCTGACGCCTGAAAGAGTCGCGACAGAGCCGAATGGTTGCGTCGACTTCCAGTTTCTTAGGCTTAGACGCGAAATTCTCTCTAGAATCTGCTGCTGTTACTGCCACTTTCTTCCTGAATTGTATAGGAGGCAAGGGGTTTGTACGAACAAAGCGTAAACGATTGTCACGAAAGTTACTAAACAATGTTGGCAGGGCCAAAATTGAGAACGGCCAAGATAAGACCAGGGTGAAATACGTCATTTCGAATCGTGTGATTAGCTTCACGGTTCCTATTCGCCCACCACAGCGCCAAACTCCCCGCCCCCGGTCACAAAGATCTTCTCCGCTGTACCGCGCAAGATGCGATAAAGTGCAAACTGCCTTTGGCTGGCGCCGCGCAATTCGAAGAGCAATTCGCCCCGATTATCGGCCAGGGCGTCAACGGCGTCGACCAACCGCATCTGAGGGGTTTCATCCAGGTGAGCGGAATCGGTGACGTTCTTCATCAGCACGAGGGGATTGCCGTAGAGATCCGGCTGAGCAATCAGAGTCACAGACTTCTGCTCTCTCGGTGCACCTTCTGTGTGCGCTGAAAGAACCAGGGTGGCACCGGCCCCATAAGCTAATTCGAACACGCGGAACTTTTCATCTGCCAGAGGCGGCGGATCAGGAGGAGCCGCCTGCTTCAGGGTCCTGCGCGTAGAAGCGCGCTTCGTTGCCGGCGGCGGAGGTGTTGCCTTGAGGCCGAGCGCGGAACGGGCTATGTCTTCCATGGCGCCCTTCATTTTCTCCTCGTCTTCCGGATTCGCCCATTTGTAGTCCCAGGTATGTTCGGGCCGCGACTTGGAATCGGATACGGCAACCGCCTGCTCCATGTCTGGCGGAAAACCAAGGAGGCTGGGCAAAACATCGAGACCCTTGCCGCCGCTTTGCTTGCCTCGCATCAGTTTGGGGCGGTCCGGGTCTGTAAAAGCAGAGTGTTCGCCATCATTCGAGTCGACGTCAGTGTGCTTGTGCAGGACAGGATCTGAATCGCTTGCGGTTTTCTCTTTGTGGATTGTGGGGCGATCCGGATCCGGAGCTGGATTGGACTTCCCGCCCGCATCATCCGTCGCAGGCTTGTGGAGCGTTGGACGATCGGGATCAGGAGCTGAGGCCGAAGCTGATGAGTCAGATTTTCCGCCTGCATCAGAGTGCTTGCGGTGCAGCACTGGCTTGTCGTCGTCAGCATCGAAACCTGTATCGACAACGGGTTTGGGCGCCGTAGGCTTCGCCGACGGCATCGCCTTCCAGGAGCCGTATCCGACCCACGACCCCATTTCCTGAGCCGCATTCTTGATGTCGAAAAGACCAATGGGTGCGCCATTCTTCTGGAGTTCGTATTCGACCTCCCCGGCTAGCGCCAGGGGATGGGGACGGGCAAGATAGATACCGGCGTCGTGGAGAGTTTGTCCGTCGTAGACGGTAATCGGAACGAGGCGGCTTTTCTTCGGCTTCCCGAGGTCGCCGGTCCACTCGAGCACAGCGATAGCGCGCAGAGTGGGAGCATCTTTGGTTTGCTTTTCAACCTGGCCGGGATATTGGCCGAATGCGGCCGAAGCGATCAGGGCCATAGCAGCGACAACCGAAATTGACCCGATCGAACGGGTGTGGAACGTGCGCGATGACAGAAAGCGCGCTCCTCGGAAATAATGCAAACGAAACAGACTTGCCAAAAATTTATTCACCATACTGACGATACGAGGAAACTCCCATGGAAGTGAATCAGAAGATCGCCGACTTTTCCTTGCAGACGGATGAAGACCAGACGGTAAGCCTTTCCGATTACAAAGGCAAACCGGTGGTGCTGTTCTTCTATCCGCGAGCAGATACTCCGGGCTGTACGATTGAGGCCTGCGGATTTCGGGATGCCTTCAAAAAGCTCCAGGCTGCGGGCGCGGTGGTTCTGGGTATCTCGCGGGACACTCCCAAGGCTCAGGCCAAGTTCAAGGCCAAGTACGACCTTCCTTACACACTCCTTGCTGATGTAGACGAGAAAGTCTGCAATCAGTTTGGTGTGATGAAGGAGAAGAACATGTATGGGAAGAAAGTCTGGGGGATCGAGCGGACGACTTTCCTGATCGGGCCGGACCAGAAGCTCATTCACATCTTCCCGAAAGTGACGCCGGAAGGTCATGCGGAAGAGGTGCTTGCGCTGCTGAAGGACTGGAACAAGAGCCACAAATGAAGGTGAGCTCTGGAGCCAGGAGACTTCCGGGGCGGGTGGTTTCTCGTGCCTTCTTTGAGGATTCGCCGGAGAGGGTCGCGCCCAGGCTGCTGGGGAAGCTGCTGGTTTCAGTTGATGCGGGGAAAATCCTGGCGGGGCGGATCGTGGAGGTGGAGGCTTACCTGGGGCCGCACAATGACCGCCCTGATCCGGCGGCGCATGCGCATCGAGGTCCGACACCTCGGAACATGGTGCTGTTTGGGCCGGCGGGCCATGCGTATGTCTACTCGATCTACGGGCTCTATTACTGCATGAACATCTCCTGCGAAAAGAAAGGGTTGGCGGGGTCGGTGCTGTTGAGGGCGCTGGAGCCGGTGGTTGGGATTGCGGAGATGGCTCGGAATCGGGGGCTCGAGGAGAATGCGCCAGTACGCATGATTACTTCGGGGCCGAGCCGGTTGTGCCTCGCCTTGGGACTCACGCGGCCTGGACACAATGGACTGGACGTGACCAAAGCGTCGTCGGTGCTTCAGGTGCGGGAGGATGGATTTCCTTTACCGGAGGTGGTGATCACACCCCGGATCGGGATCAAGCATGCCATCGATCTGCCTCTTCGTTTCGCGGTGAAGGGGAACGGCTGTGTGTCCGGGCCGCGAAAGCTTGAACAATGGCAATCGAAATAGTCAACTTACTGAGCTGATTTCCCGTCGATACAATAGCTCTCAACTCAGAACTTGCGAGGTCACTGCTCTTGAAGATCGCTTCCCCTTTGTTCATCGCTGTCGCCGCCATGACATTCTCTTTTGCCGGATTGTCCCAGGAGCACCCGTCGCAACCAGCCACCGGTGGCGCTGGGGAGCACCATCACGCTCCGGCGCCCGCGCCGACCAACCTGAAGGTGCTGCCCAAAACCCTGACGGGCGAGCAGGTACACGAGATCATGCACAAATGGGCCGGGGAGCTTGGCACGGAGTGCACGACGTGTCATGCCGTCGATCCGAACCGGAAGAGACCAGATGGGCGGCCGATGCTGAACTTTGCCGATGACTCGAAGGCAGAAAAGAACACCGCGCGTCTTATGCTCCGCATGACGATGGACATTAATAAGAAATATCTAAGCGAAGTGAAGGACGATGATCATGACAAGGGTCATGAGGGGCACGGAAAAGAAGAGTCCGCGGTTTCTTGCGGGACCTGCCACCGCGGGAATGTGCATCCTCCGACATTCACGCCGAAGGAAGATCACGATCATGATCACCCAGCCGCCGCGAAGCCATAGGAAGATGTCAGCCTCCTAGCTCCGTTCGTTTGCGGATCGCCTGCTTCACACTACCCTCCATCGTCAGATTGAGGAGACGTGAGTAGGGCTGTTCTGCTCTCCATCCCCGCTGGTGGACCCGATTCGTCTCCCCGTTGAGCCGAAGACCGTGTGTAGCAATTTGCTGCGCCCGCTCGGCAACCTCGTGACGCCCGGTGAGCATCGAACATGTCTATGCCGCGCATCTGCTTGCGCGGCAATGGATCAACCGCCCCAGGCCGCCCGAGCCCCCGACCTGCTGTGACTTCCTCCATCCCAACGTTCTGATTCGCGCGCGCACTATCATGGAACGCAACGTAGCACGGGCCCAGGTAGGTCATTCATGTCGCAGGGTCAACGGATTCTTGTCGCAGACGACGAGCCCAATATCGCAGACACTCTCGCTCGCATCTTGCAAACGAGAGGATACGAAGCGGCGGCGGTCCACTCGGGTGAACAAGCCGTCGCATTGGCCTCCACTTTCCTTCCCGACGTCGCGATTCTCGATGTAATGCTCGGCGATTTGAACGGCATTGATGCCGCGTCCATGATCCTGCAGCAGCGCCCATCCTGCCGTATCGTTCTGTTTTCCGGCCACCCGGAAACGGCCAAATTGATGGAGAGCGGCGAGACACCGTTCGAGATTTTTGCCAAGCCCCTTGCCCCGGACCGCTTGCTCCAGCATCTCGCTACCTTTCAAATACCCGTGGCTCCTCCGGAACCCATGACAGCGCCCGAATAAGAGAGCTCGCAGATTCGCCGGCAGCTTGAATCGACTCGGTCGCCGTGGCCTTATCTGCCCTTCGGGAGTGTCGCGCGCCGGAGGGACGTTCTGAATTCATTGCCGGCGCACTGACCCCTTCGGCATTCATGCTTACCGACACTCAGGTCGATTCACACTTCGTCGATGAGCTGCATTCCAAGCCAGTGGGAGAACCCGGTCAGAAGCTGAGAGCGAAGCATGATGAAAACAGCCCGTGCGGGCTTTCGGCACGGACTGTGCAGCGCGTCGCATAGGTGAAGCGATTCTTGCGTCCACAGCAGTTGCGAACGTGATCAACGTGAAGACTGCGAGTGGGCGCCATTGCGTTGGGAATCCACACCCGTGACAACATTTTGCCCTTACGGTGCAGGTTACGTTGTGGCTCGCAGTACCCAAAACGAGATCACCAGAGTTGTATGAAATTAACGTAGCTCTACGATTCGGGTCGTGGTAGGCTCACAACGTCGTCCCCAGAAGCCCAGCACAATTTGTGAAATGGATGCTTTGCGCGGTTTGCAAGCAGCCGAGCAGTGCCTGTTGACGTTGGTCTACGCAAGCTCAGACCGGCAACCTAGCTCAGTTCCCAAGGGAGTAAACCGCCGTGAAGATATCATCCTTTTGCGACAAATCGAAACTCGCCTCTGATCCTTCCCCCGAACATCGCACAATTCGCGCCAAAGCAGCGTCAGTTGCAGTGTCGCGGTCGCTATTAGTCGCTGGAGTTCGCTGGGTTCACTCCAACGTTCGCAGCACCGCCATTCTATGCACTGTATTCCTTCTCATAATATTTGGTACGGGAAGCAGCGTCGGGCAGACCGCGCATTTCTCAGGCGTACAAACCGAGGTTGGTAGTGGGTTGGGGGCGCCTTGGGGCATTGCGGCAGACCGCAATGGGAACCTCTACATTGCCGATAACGGCAAAGGTGTCGAAGAAATTTTAGCAGTCAAGGGAAAGATTCCAGCCTCGCCCACTATCGTGCCGCTGGCCAGTTTTTACTCTACTTTCGCCGTGGCTGTGGACAGCAACGGAAATCTATACGTTGCGGACAGCTATTTGTGTGCAATCCGAGAGATCTTGGCGGTGAATGGAAGTATCCCTCCGTCTCCGACTGTCAGAACTCTGTATCAATCCTGCCAAGCGGGGCCTGTCGGCGAAATTGAACCGTTCGGTGTAGCGGTAGACGCCTTCGGCAATGTTTACTTCTCCGATTACAACAATAATGCTGTGGACGAAATCCTTGCTGTCAATGGCAGCATCCCCGTCTCCCCAACCGTCAAGACGCTGAGCACTAGCTTCAACGCACCAAAGGGTCTTGCGATGGACAACAGTGGCAACCTCTTGGTTGCGGATCAGGGAGATGGGGCAGTCAAAGAAATTATTGCTGTTAACGGCAGCATCCCCGTTTCGCCCTCGATCGTCACACTCGCAAGCGGTTTCGCTTGCCCGAGCGGGGTGGCAGTAGATAGAAGCGGAAACGCATATGTTGCCGACTATTGTTCGAACTCCACGAAAGAGATCGTCGCAGTTAATGGCAGCATCCCTGCTTCACCCTCCATCTTCGAAATTGGAACTGTATCCAGTGACTACACCGGTGAAGCAGGTGTAGCAGTGGCGAGCGGGAGTATCTATGTTGTGCACCCTGGCGATGAGCATGTGACAGAGATTGAGCCACTGAGTGCCGACTTCGGATCAGTAAATCTAGGGAGCGCAAGCAATTCGATTCCCATGAGCTTCACCTTCGACTCGGCCGGGATTTTGAGCGGCACTTCCGTTCTCACTCAGGGAACGACCAATCTTGATTTCACGGATGCGGGCACTGGAACCTGCAATGCAGGCACTGCTTACACGACAGGACAAAGCTGTACCGTCAACGTCAAATTCGCGCCCACGTCGGCCGGTGCACGATACGGCGCGACGGTGCTCAAAGACGCAAATGGAAATACAATCGCCACAGGTTATCTGCAGGGTGTAGGACTTGGACCCCAGGCTAGTTTTTTGTCCGCAACCGAGAATCTGATCAGTGGGACTGCTCTATCGAACCCACACGGGATCGCGGCGGACGGCAACGGAAACATTTATGTTTCCGACAATGACGAAGTACTGAAAGAAACTAATTCCAGCGGCAATTTCACTCAAAGCACAATTAAAACTGGAGTGGGAGGCGCAAATCTTCTTGCATTGGATGGTGCGGGAAATCTGTACATCGCTGTCCTTTCGGGCGAGGTCCTGAAGGAAACACCGACGTCAACAGGTTACAGCGAAAGCATTGTAGACAGCGGATTCGGCTATGCGTACGGAGTTGCTGTGGACGGCGCCGGCAATGTGTACATCGCCGATGCTCAAGGCGGCAGGATTCTGAAAGAAACTCCTTCCGGCGGCAGCTATGTTCGTAACACGGTAGCAAGCGGTCTTCCGAGTGCCGAGGCAGTCGCGGTGGACGGCCAAGGCAATCTTTACGTCGCCTACGCTGGTGGCATTGTGAAAGAGGCTTTGGCACAAGGGGTGTATTCGCAAAGCGGTAATCCTTTTGGAAGACCTTATCCGAATGCCGTAGCAGTGGATGCAGCTGGCAACGTCTATTTCACCGATTCCTCCACCTACAACGTCTACAAGGAAACCCCAACGTCAGGTGGATATACCGAGAGCGCCGTTGTCACAGATCTGCATAACATCCTGGGTCCGTGGGGCATCACGCTTGATGGCATGGGCAAGTTGTACATAGCCTATCTGGGAGGACACTCTATCGTCACAGCGGATTTCGCGAAGCCACCCGCGGTGAACTTTGTCTCAACATCAGTGGGTGCGACTAGCACGGACAGTCCGCAGACGGTGACACTCACGAACGCCGGCAACGCGGATCTCACGCTTCCCATTCCGGCGAGTGGGAACAATCCGAGCATCTCAGCGAACTTCACGCTCGATGAGAATGCGCCATCGGCTTGCCAGGTGACCGGCAGTGGAGCTTCGACGGCAGGCGTGCTCCCTGCGGGCTCTTCTTGCGTTCTGCCGATCAGCTTCGCTCCAAACGCGGCGGGAAACATAAGCGGATCGCTTGTGCTGACGGACAACAATCTGAATGCGGCAGGGCCGGGATATGCAACACAGAGCATTGTGCTAGCCGGTACTGCCATACGTGCAACGCCGGTAATCACATGGCCTGCGCCCGCGGCGATCTTCTATGGAACCGCGCTGAGCGGGACGCAATTGGATGCCACTGCTAGCGTTACGGGCACCTTCAGCTATTCGCCTGCGGCGGGTTCGGTGCTGGCCGCTGGAACCCAAACACTCAGCGTCACATTTACTCCCACGGACACGGCGAACTATACGACGGCAACGTCCACAGTTCAGCTCACCGTCAACAAGGCGACCCCTGTCATCACGTGGCCGACGCCTACCGCCATCAACTATGGGACGGCGCTGAGCGGGACCCAGTTAAATGCAACTGCGAACGTTCCAGGTACATTCGCTTACACGCCGGCAGCGGGTACGGTGCTGAACGCCGGGACGAACACGCTTTCCGTGACGTTCACCCCAACAGACACCGCGGACTACACCACTGCAACCGCTTCTGTTTCGCTGCTGGTGAACGCAGTGCAGCCTCCGCCGAACACGATCGCGCTGGACGGAGCGAATCACTGCAGCGCGGGGGCGATCAATGTGTCTTCTGTAAGCTGCACGCTGCCCAACGTGACTGCGGGCGATCTGATTACGGTTGAGTTTTCCGATCGCAACGGGTATATGACGTCGATCAGCGACGGTGCAAATGGAACGTACGGCAAGATCTACTACGTCGCAGACTCGGGCGATCCGAACTATTCGGGGATGGCCTACTTCGCCAATTCGAAGGCGGGTAGCCTGACTGTTAAACTCGCACTCTCTCGTAGCGATCATTGGGCAAAGATTTCGGTGCAGGCGTGGAAGGGCGCTGCAATATCTGGCGTTCTCGACCAAAGCGCGATCACACAGCACCTGACAAGCACCACTGGAACAGTGGCAAATGCAACGTGCGGAGCGCCGCAGAACCCAAGTGGAGCCGGCGAATTAATCCTCGCTTACCTGGTCAACGACAATATTCCCACTGTCACAGCAGGTGCGAACTACACCCTGATTGATGGCGACTCGAACAATGGCAATCCAAGCTACCCCGAATACTGGATCCAGACAACAGGGACAGCGACGAATGGACCTTTCATCAGTGCAGCCGACGACTTCACGGAGGGCTGCGCCGCCTTCAAACCGGCTACTGCTACGCGAACACCAATCACGCTGGAAGGAACGAATCACTGCAGCGCTGGAGCTATCAACGCGACATCTGTGAGCTGCACGCTGCCGAACGTGAGCGCTGGCGATCTGATCACGGTTGAATTTTCGGATCGTGATGGAAAGATGTCTTCTATCAGCGATGGCGCAAACGGGACTTACAACAAGATCTATTACGTTCCGGATACAGGAGATCCGAACTCCTCGGGGATGGCCTATTTCGCGAATTCGACTGCCGGCAGCCTGACCGTGAAGCTTGCACTCTCGAGTAAAGACTTCTGGGCGAAGATTTCAGTGCAGGCGTGGAAGGGCGCTGCGACAGTTGCTCCCCTTGATCAAGGCGCAATCACGCAGCATCTGACGAGCACATCAGGAGCGGTGGCGAATGCAACATGCGGGTCCGCGCAAACGCCGGGTGCGGCTGGAGAGTTGATTCTTGCTTATCTTGTGGGGGACAACGATGCCACGGTCACTGCGGGTACGAACTACACGCTGATCGATGGAGACGGAAACAACGGCAATCCAAGTTACCCGGAATACTGGATTCAGACGACGGCATCGCCGACGAATGGATCGTTCATCAGCGCTCCTGATGACTTCACAGATGGCTGCGCTGCTTTCAAGCCAGCCTGATCTTACAACCTCCGCGAGGTGAACTACCAGTTCATCTCGCGCATTCGTTGCTGGATGAGAGAGCTGTATCGGTTCATGCGGGCGGGGCGGCGCTTGAGTGGAGATGGAAGAACAGCGGCGAGGCGGGCGGCTTGATCACGATTGAGCCCGCGGGCTGAGATCTCGTAGTGGTATCGGGCTGCGGCGTCGGCACCGTAGACGCCAGGTCCCCACTCGACGATGTTGATGTACAGCTCAAGGATGCGCTGCTTGCCGAGAACGAGTTCAGCGGCGGGGACTAGTGTAGCTTCGGCGCCCTTGCGCAGGACGGAGCGGCCTGTTCCAAAGAAGAGATTCTTGACGAGCTGCTGGGTAAGGGTGGAGGCTCCGCGTGATCGTGCCCCTTCGAGGTCGTCTTCGGCCGCGATCTGAATTTCGCGCCAATCGAAGCCATGGTGCTGATAGAAACGGGCGTCTTCGCCAGCGACGACAGCATGCTGAAGTTCAGGTGAGATCTGGCTGAGCGGTATGAATCGATATCGCTTGTGATACGTAGCACCGTGGATGAAAGCCTGAAGGCGGCGTTGAGTCTGCACGGCAGTCGTGGGCGGATCAATCCAGCGGAGACAAAGAAGTGTGCAGACCGCGATAGTCCAGGCGATCGCGAGACCGGCTGCGAGACTTAGCAGTACAGATCGAAAGCGGATAGATCGGATCCGTCGTTTCCATGAGGAGTGTTCGGCGGACCGTGGGAGAGTTGCCACCACGGATCAGGATAATTGGCTCTCAGGTTTTGTGGCGGAACTTGAGTGGCAGACGGGCTTCACCACTGGCGGAAGACGATGCAGACGGTCGTCTTGTCGAAGACCGCGAATTCGAGGGCGCCCCAGGGTTTCTTATGGATGACCTTGCTATTGGGGTGGAGCATGGCGGGACGGCGCGCCTTAATCTCATCGTAGAGGGCCTGAATGTCGTCGGTTTCGATGGCGATCTCGGGGCGATCTTTGGCAGCGTATTCCGGACTGGCGACAATGTAGGCCTTTGCCCCGTCGCGCTCAACTACGGCGAGATCGTCGTCCCGATAGCGAACCTGGAATCCGAGACAACTGACGAAGAGATCGAGGCCCTCTTCGAGGGTGTCGTAGAAGACTTTGGGGATAAGGCGGAGCATCATGAGGATATTTCACCACAGCTGATGGTCGGGTCTATCGGCCACGTTTGTAGTCGCCGGATTTGCCGCCGGATTTTTGTTCCAGCTGGATGGAACGGATCACGATGGATTTATCGAGTGCCTTAGTCATGTCATAGACAGTGAGTGCGGCGATGGTGGCAGCGGTGAGAGCTTCCATTTCTACGCCGGTTTGCGCAGTGGTGGCTGCGGTGGCGCGGACGCTAACTCCGCCTTCGACGATTTTCGCTTCGACGTCCACGTGGGTGAGAGGAAGCGGATGGCACATAGGGATAAGTTCGGAAGTGCGCTTGGCGGCCTGGATTCCGGCAAATCGCGCGACTTCAAGCGGATTGCCCTTGGGATTTTGTGGAAGCGCGGCGAGGACTGCTGTGGAGAGTTCGACGAAGGCGGAGGCAGTGGCGGTGCGGCGCGTGGATTGCTTAGCGCTGACGTCGACCATGCGGGCGGCGCCGGATGCGTCGTAGTGGGAGAGCTTCGGCGATGATTTCGATTTCGGAGTGTGTTGAGTCATATGGAGGCTCATTGGATGCCAAGTCTTAGGAGCGAGACCTGGGCACCCAGAGTTTGCGCTTGGGGTGCGCTTTCAATGTAGCAGGATGCGAACGGTGGAACCGGCTTCAAGGTGTGCGGCTTCTTCAGGGATGACGAGGAAGCAGTTGGAATGAGCGAAGGCGGTGAGGTCTCCGGAGCCGTGCCAGGGGACCGTTGCAACTTGCGGGAGCGCGTTCACCGATGAAGTGAATGTACAGAATGCTGGAAGGAATCGGGTAAGGCCAGACATCGCTTTGCGGTCGGTGTCGCGCGCGAGCTGAGCCAGAACGAAACGAGGGTGTACTTCATTGCTGCCTGCAAGCGCGGCAAGAATAGGGGAAGCGAAGAGCAGGAAAGTCGCAGCGGAGGAGATGGGATTTCCAGGGAGGCCGAAGAAGACCTGTGTGGATGGCGGTTCCCCGCTTCGTGGCAGTTCGCCAAAGACAAGGGGCTTGCCGGGCTGGATCTTCACACCGGTGAAATGGAAGCTTGCGCCGATGCGGGAGAGCGCGGGTTCGACGAGGTCGTATTTGCCCGCGGAGACTCCGCCAGAGATGAGGAGCATGTCGGCGTGGGCGGCTTGCGTGAGGGCTTCGTCCAGAGCTTGTGCAGTGTCGGCGGCGATTGGAAGCACGATTGGTTCGGCGCCGGATTTTGCAACGAGCGCGGCGAGCATCGGTGCGTTCGAATTTCGAATCTTGCCGGGCCCGGGCGTGGCATTGATTGCGACGAGCTCATCGCCGGTGGTGAGGATTGCGACGCGGGGACGGCGGTAGACCTGGAGTTCGGCGTATCCGCAGGATGCGGCCAGGGCGATCTGTGCGGGGCCAAGCTGCACTCCCGATTGAAGGAGTTCGTCGCCGCGACGGGCTTGTGCCGCTTGAGCGACGATGTTGTCGCCGGCGGCGATGGTGCGCGCCGGGGCGAATTGGATTGCATTCTCGAATTTCTGGACGTGTTCGAGCATGACGACGCAATCGGCTCCGCCGGGGACGGGAGCGCCGGTCATGATTTCCCATACGGATGCTTGCGGAAGGGGTCCTGCGGGGGGCTGCCCGGCGTGCGTGGATCCTGCGATGGGAAGCAGGACATGCGAGGATATTTCGGCGGCGCGGCACGCATACCCGTCGCGGGTGGACCGCGGGAACGGAGGCTGGTCGTCATCGGCGCGGAGAGAAGAAGCGAGGACACGGCCTGCGGCGGATGCGAGATCAACGGTTTCGATTGGGGGGCGGACGCGCTGAGCTATGGCGCGCGCATGTTGCTGGACCAGAAACGCCGCCTGCTCATAGCCGGGGAGGTCGGAGGGCATGGGGAGATTGTAGGCAGGCGGGGAACGAAGGAACAAGGGCACGAAGGCAATGGCAATCAGATCGGTCTTCGCGGTAGACGGTTATCGAGCGACAAGTTATGGGGTGGTGCATCTAAGTACGAGGATGTTGAAGACAATTCTCTTGCTGTTTTTGTTGAGTCCCCTGGTTGCAATAGCTCAGGGTGCGAGCGGAAGCGGGGCAAACCTCTATAAGATGCGCTGCGCTTCATGCCATGAGAGCGGATCGGTTCGGCTTCCACGGCGATCGCAGATGCTGGATCTGACCAGCCAGGCAATCCTCAAGATTCTTGAAAACGGGGTAATGCAGAAGCAAGCGTCACGCATGTCGCATGGGAATCGTGTAGCTCTTGCGCAATGGCTCGGCCGCAAGACGAGTGCGGCGGTCGACCTCAGCAAGCTGCCGAATCCATGTTCGAAGGATGTCGAATCAGGTGGTTTGGATCCGACGGCAGCGTGGACGTCCTGGGGCGGTGGTGTTGCGAACCGGCGCTTTCAGCCTGGGGGTGCGGCACAGTTGACCGCGGGCGATGCAGCGCGATTGAAGTTGAAGTGGGCTTTCGCCGTACCGAATGCGACATCGATGCGGTCGCAACCGGTCGTCTACAACGGGCGGATTGTAGTGGCGGGCGGAAACTTGCTCTACTCCCTGGATGCTCGGAGCGGGTGCACCTACTGGGCTACGGAACTGCCGGTAGGAGCGCGGAGCGGGATCACGATCGGAGCCGCGGGCGGCAAAGAGCTGATCTTCTTCGGCGACCACGGCGGGAACGTGCAGGCGCTTGATTTCGACACGGGCAAAGCGGTGTGGCAGAGCCGGATGGACGAGCATCCGACGGCGATGGTAACAGGAACACCCGTGTACTACGACGAGAAGCTGTACGTGCCCGTCGCATCCTACGAAGAGGGCGCAGCGGTTTCGCCCGATTATGTCTGCTGCACCTTCAGGGGAAGCGTGCTGTCGGTAGATGCGGCGAGCGGGCGAGTGTTGTGGAAGACATACACGGTTCAGGAGCCGGATGCGATGCCGCACACAAATAATCGTGGAGCAAAGAGCACGGGGCCTTCGGGTGTTGGCGTGTGGTCTACGCCGACGATCGATGAAGAAAAGGGACTGCTGTATGTCACGACGGGCGATAACTATTCGGACCCGGTGACGAACAAGAGCGATGGATTGATTGCGCTGTCGACGGAGACTGGCGCGATCGCCTGGTGGAAGCAGTTCCGCAGCGGAGATGCGTTCAACAACGCCTGCATGGATGCGGAGAACAAGAATTGCCCGGACGCAAAGGGACCCGACTTCGATTTCGGATCATCATCGATTTTGGTGGCACTCCCAAACGGAAGGCGGGCATTGATCCTTACGCAGAAATCCGGCGCGGTCTATGCGGTTGATCCGGACAAGCAGGGTGAAGAGATCTGGCACGCGCAGATCGGAAAGGGCGGAGTGCTGGGAGGAATCGAGTGGGGAGCTGCGGCTGATGGAGGCCGAGTGTACGCGGCTCTTTCCGATGAGGCATTTCTCGAATCGGGGAAAGAAAATGATCTGGATCCGAATGCAGGCGGCGGAATGTTTGCACTCAATCTTGAGGATGGAGAACGGACGTGGGAAACGCCTGCGAATCCGTGCGATGCCCACCGCCCTTGCAGTCCGGCGCAACAGGCCGCGGTCACTGTGATTCCCGGGGTAGTGTTCTCCGGCTCGATGGATGGGCACTTGCGCGCTTATGCAACGGATGATGGGGAGCTGCTGTGGGATTACGACACCGCCCATGAGTACAAAACAGTAAATGGAGTTGATGGACGCGGTGGATCGCTTGATGTTGCAGGGCCGGTGATCGCCGGAGGGATGGTGTTCGCGATTTCGGGATATGACCAGGCGGGTGCCGCACCTGGAAATATGCTGCTGGCGTTCTCGGTGGAGTGACCGAGGAGACGAGGGGAAGGGAAACAGATCGGCAGAAGAAAGGGGCGCGCCATTTGAGCGCGCCCCCATTTTCCGATCAGGAATGAATCGGGTTATTTCTTGCCAGCTTTGTAGCTTGAGTTGATCTTCTGGCCGGCGGAGTCGAGGATGCCTTTGACGTCCGCAGAATACGGGCCGTTGGGATCGAGCTCAAGATACTTCTGATAGGCTTCGCCGCACCCTGGAGGCAGGACGATGCGGGAGGTCTTGGGGTCGACGGTGGCCTTACTGATGAGGGCCTGGCCCTTGAGGTAGTAAGGGATCGGATCCTGTGCATTGGCGGTGATGGCCTTGTCAGCCGCTATTGCCTGTCCTTCAGTGTTTCCAACTTGGGAGAAGATGACCGCTTCATTCTTGTAGTAGAAGCCGGCCTTTGTCGGATCAGCCTTCACTGCAGCATCGTATGCTGCATTGGCCTGATCGACCTTGTTGGTGCGGGCGTAGATCTCACCAAGCCCTGCGTTGACCAGTCCTTCGATCTCCGGGCGAGGCTTCTTGGAAGCGGCGTCGAGTTCGAGGGCCTTCTTATAAGCAGTCTCGGCCTCATCGTATTTCTTGAGACCCATCTGCCCTTGACCGAGGTATGCCCACAGAACAGACTCCTGCGGGCGCAGCTGAGTGTCTTTCGTCATCAGAGTGACGACTTCCGTGTATTTCGCGGTCTTAATCTCGTTTTCTTTTGCAGCGATGTCGGTCTTGGAAGCAGAAGCTCCGAGTTGCTGAGCGGCTGCGGCGTGGGCGGTATCGGCATCGTGAATGTCGGCAGTTACGGCTTTCAGATCAGCATTCAGGCTCTTGATGACTGCATTGGCCTTCAGCGCTTCGGAGTTGTGCTTCTTCATCTCCTCGAGCTGTTTGCGAGTTTCTTCTGGCAGAGTCTTGATGTATTCCTCGCGGGACATGTCGTCGTCGGCCGCGGTGTCCTGCCCAGCCACGATCTTCACGTTGTCGATCTTGTCGGCGTCTTTATCTGCCGGCATGCCCGGAGTGCGATAGACGAGCGAGTAGGTGCCTGGAGCCACGTCGCCAGAGTAATCGCCGCTTTCATTCACCGGGAAGCTGGCAACTTCTTTCGTTCCCTGAACGAGGCTGACGGTTCCGCCGGACTGGGGAGCGCCGGTCGGATTCGTGATCTTGCCATGGATCTTGCCTTGAGGCTGACCGTTGGCGGGCGCGGGGGTCTGGGCGATCGCGGGCATCACGGCAAAAGCCAGCAGTCCAATCCAGAGCGAAATCGTGCGTTTCATGTTCTTCTCCTTGGGAGCTTTGGCGAGCGTGAAGCTCGTTTGCTCGATCGAAAAGGTTTCTGTGTACGTGTCAGACATCGCTGATCAAATAAACCCAGTAATAAACCGTTAGATGCGGCTCGAGTCGCCAACCCGCGAGCAAGAAGCAGCCCGCCGGACTTGGCAAACACATCGAACAGCCCTGTTTTGAGCAGCTACAAAGCAAAAAGCGCCTGCTCGGCCACGGTCCAAGGTAAATCCAACGGATGCTTCAGCACAAGACCGGGAAAACTGCGAACCGGTAATACGGTGCTGGGATCGGGCGTATTGATGTTAGATTGCCCGCAAGGTGCACGGGTGTGGCCTGCATCACACCCTAAAATGGGGGCATGGCAACCACGATTCGACCCGCTACTGCTGAGGATGTTCCTCAGATTCTTACCTTTATCCGCGCGCTGGCCGAGTACGAGCGAGAGCCGGAGGCGGTAGTGGCGACGGAAGCGGACCTATTGCGAGATGGGTTTGGGCCAAATCCCTTCTACTGGTGCCTGATTGCCGAGCAGGATGGGGAACCGGCGGGGTTCGCGCTCTGTTTCTACAGCTACTCGACCTGGCTCGGGCGACCGGGAGTGTACCTGGAGGATTTGTTCGTGCTGCCCAGATTTCGCGGCCTGGGGATCGGCAAGGCGCTTCTGCAGCGCGTGGCGGGCGTAGCAGTTGAGAAGGAATGTCCGCGGCTTGGGTGGGAGGTGCTGGACTGGAACACGCCCGCGATTGAGTTCTATTCCGCAATGGGGGCGGAGTTTCTGGACACTTGGCGGAATGTTCGGGTAAGCGGTGAGGCCTTGAGGAAATTGGCCGGGAGCAATGCTATCCCACCCTTCCGCCAACAAGACGGCGGAAGAATGGGGCACTCGAAGAATGTCTCAGACGCGGATCGTCCAGGATCGGGGCCGGCGAAGTGAAGATAAGGGTAATTGGAGGCGGTCTGGCAGGGCCGGAGGCGGCACTAACTGCGGCGCGGCTCGGGTGCCATGTGGACCTCTACGAGATGCGCGCAATCGTAGATGGGAAGGCTCGATTGACACCGGCTCACCAGACGGTCGAGTTCGGTGAACTGGTTTGTTCGAACTCACTGAAGAGCGAGTCGCCGAACACCGCGCCATGGCTTTTGAAGCAGGAGATGCGGCGCGCGGGTTCTTCTCTTCTTCGAATCGCGGATGAGACTGCGGTACCCGCCGGCCATGCGCTGGCGGTGGACCGGGTGGAGTTTTCGCGCCGGATTGCAGAGGCCATTGCTGCGGAGTCGCGGATACGAGTCGTCCGCGAGGAAGTGATGACGCTCGCTCCGGGTAGTTACGACATCACGATTGTGGCGACAGGGCCATTGACTTCCGATGCCTTGAGCGAAGATATCCGGCGGATTACCGGATCACAGCATCTGGCGTTTTACGATTCGATCTCGCCGATTGTGGATGCAGAGTCGATCGATATGGAGCGGGTGTACTTCGCGGCGCGCTATGACAAGGGCACAGCGGACTATATCAATTGCCCGATGACGCGCGAAGAATACGACCGCTTCTACGAGGCGTTGATTGCGGCGGAGGCCGCGGAGATCAAAGACTGGGAAAGCTGCGACTACTTTGAAGGATGTCTACCCATCGAGGAGCTGGCGCGGCGCGGTCGGGACACCCTGCGATACGGGCCGATGAAGCCCAAGGGATTGCGTGATCCGCGCACGGGACGAGAGCCGTGGGCAGTGGTGCAGTTGCGCAAAGAGAACGTGCGCGCAGACAGCTATAACCTGGTGGGGTTCCAAAATCATCTGAAGTATGGTGAGCAGGCGCGGGTGTTGCGTTTGATTCCGGGCTTGGAGAATGCGAAGTTCCTGCGCTATGGACAGATTCACCGGAACACGTATATCTGCGCGCCGGTGCTGCTCGACCAGTCGCTTCGGTTGAAGAGCGATCAGCGGATCCTTTTCGCGGGACAGATCTCGGGCGTTGAGGGATATACGGAGTCGATTGCGACGGGGATGCTGGCGGGAATCTATGCGGCGTCCATCGCGAACGGAGAAGAGCCTGTGCCGGTGCCGCGCGGAACGGCGCTGGGATCGCTGGTGCACTACATCACCAAGGCGGAGACAAGACATTTTCAGCCGGCGAATATCACCTTCGATCTGCTGATGCCGCTGGAGGAAGAGGTTCGTCGGAAGGTGCGGGACAAGAAGGAGCGACACCGGATGCAGTGCGAGAGGGCGCTGGCGGATTTCGATCAGTGGAGAGTGAAGCAACTAGCTTCCAGTTGTTAGCTTTGCCGCTTTGAGCATCAGGCAGACGGTGACGTGGACACGGAACTTCGGGTCTTCACGCTGCGTATACCGTGGTACATTGGGCGTTCCCCCGGAAAGGGTTTGTATGCGTGCTCTCTCTGCCGCAGAGGCCGTTTCTCCTGCAATCAACCGTACCCGCGAGTTCCTTTTTGCACCGCCATTTCGCTGGGCGACGTTTCTGAAGCTCTGCCTTGTGGCGGCGATCACCGAGGGGCTCGGGACGAACCTGCAGTCGAACGCGAATAAGAATCATGCGGCGAGCGGCGGCGCGGGGCCAATGATCTATCAATTCTCGCCGCTGATGATCGCGGCAGCTGTGGCGGGGGCGCTGCTGTTGCTTGTTGTTGTCCTGCTGATCTTCTATGTCATGACGCGATTGCGCTTCGCGTACTTTCATTGCCTGGTAACCAACACGAGGCTGATCAAGCCTGGATGGAACCTTTACCGCCCTCAGGCGAACCGGTTCTTTCGGATGAACGTTTGGGTGGGACTTTGTTTTGTGTTTATGGCAGGGCTCATGGTGATGCCGTTTATTCCGGGGTTTATTCGCCTGTTTAAGGGCATTCAGGAAGGAAACGGGCCTGATGTACAGCTGATCCTTTCACTCGCGCTGCCGCTGATTCCTATTTTCATGATCCTCGTGGTCGCGGGAATTGCATTGGACATTATTCTGCGCGACTGGATGCTGCCGCACTTTGCACTTGAAGATGCGCCCGCGGGGCAGGCGTGGTCAGCAGTATGGGAGCGAGTTCTCCAAGAGAAGGGATCGTTTCTGGCCTACGCGATCTTGCGGATCGTGCTTCCGATCATCGCCTTCATTGGAATCTTCATCGTGCTGCTTATCCCCGGACTGGTGCTGGTAGGGTGCGTGGCCGGGGCCGAGTACGCAGTTCACTCTGCCTTTGCTCATGCCACCGGGGCCTCGGTAGCTATCGGAGCCATGCTCGAAATCTTCATCGGTGCGGTCGCTTTGGGATTTGGAGTGGTGATTGCGATCAGCCTTGGAGGACCGGTCAGCACAGGAATCCGCGAATATGCGCTCGTGTTTTATGGGGGGCGGTATCAGAAGCTCGGCGAGGCGCTTTTCCCAACGGCACCCGTGCTGCAGGCTGGTTCCCCAGGCGCTCCGGCGAGATGAGGGCACCGGCCGGAGCGCGCTGGTTATGCGCATAGGGTTTTTCGCGCCCGTTATGCCTGAGTGTGGTAATCGGCCCAGGCTTCCTGAAGCATCTCTGCTGCTTTCTTGACCGGCATGGGCCGGGTTCTCTGCTGATTGCGATAGAGGGCCCACGCGGCAAGAAACGCAGAGACTCCGACGACGTATAGCGATAGACGAAACATGCTCAGGTTTCCTCCGTGTTGCTGAAGTTCGATGCCGCGGCTGCGGAGAGAGATGCAGGGAAGCTGGATGTCCGGGAGCTCGTCGCGGAGCGGGAATTTTTGATCCTGATACACGATGCAATGTCCCACTTCGCAATTGCAAAAACGAACCGAGCGGCAGGAGAATCGCGCGGAATTAATCCGCTGTCTAAGAGGGATGGCCGAGAGTCCGCAGGTTTTCATCGTGAGGGACGAGGTGGAGGTACATGCCCCGATCGAGCGCTGCTTTGCGCTTTCGACGCACCTTGCAGTGGTGGAGTTGACTCTCGCCATGCGGCCGGTGCGGGGGCGGATGGAAGGAGCCGTTGCAGATGGAGATATGGTGCGGTGGAGAGGATGGAAGTGGGGCCTGCCCCATATACACGAGAGCCTGATCGAAGGATTTGACCCGCCGTTCTTTTTTCGAGACCGGATGATTGCTGGACGGTTCGCCGCATTCGAACACGATCACAGGTTCTCCGCCGGCGGCATTGGATCAGTTCTGCTGCACGACGAAGTACGGTTCCAGATGCCTTATGGCGCAGCGGGGGTGATGATTGGACGCAGCCTGGTGTTGCCGCATGTCAGGAAGTTGCTTCAGCACAGATTCTCCCTGATCAAGCGCTTAGCCGAAGGTGAAGAGTGGCGCCGGTATATCGCGTAGCGAACATTTCCGGGGCTCGCGGTGTCAAAAGGTAGATGGGCGGCGAACCGGCTTTTCGCGTCTTGAGTGAGGAAGCTGGTAGCCTGAGACTGGGAGCGTATGGGATGCGGTGGATGGGTTGGGCAGTGTGTGGGGCATCGTTGCTGGCGATGGGATTGCGCGTTGAGGCGCAGCAGCCGGCTGCGAAGAAGTCCGCTCCGATCATGGTGACCACCGGCTCTCCCTCCGCAGCGGGGAAACCAGTTGCCAAGGAGAAGGCGGCGCCGGAAGCCCCATCACACGCGGAGCAGGGCCCGTTACTTCCGGACGCGTTTGCCGGATGGGTTTCCAGAGAAAAGCCGAAGGCAGTCGCGAGTTGTGCCGAGTTAGATAGCGCAAATGCGACGGCGCTGAAAGAGTACGGCTGCAGCGGCGGGATGGTGGCCGACTACAAGCGTTCCGACGAGACGCTAAGCTTGAAAGCTTTCAGCTTTCAGGATCTGAGTGGAGCGTATGGAGCGTACTCGTTCTACCGGCAGAATGGGTGGCCCAAAGTTGAGATCGGAGCAGGCGGAGCCTCAGACAAAAGTCACGTTCTGTTCTGGAAAGGCAACACGGTCATCGACGCGACCTTTTCGCACATTGGGCCGATGTCGGCAGGGGAGCTGAGAGAGCTGGCAAAGAACCTGCCCACTCCGCAGGGGAACAAGGGCCTGAATCCGCCGATTATTGCTGCGCTTCCGCAAGCCTCGATGGAAAAGCAGACGATGCATTTTGCGCAGGGCCCGGCTGGTTACTCGGGTGCCGGCGGGGTGCTGCCTCCGGAACTGGTGGGTTTCGATAAAGACGCAGAGGCGGTGACGGCGAACTATTCTCTTTCATCGGGACCCGCAGTGCTGACGCTGATCGATTATCCGACGCCGCAGATTGCGGAGGCGCAGGAGAAGAGGATCAGAGATTACGTCAAAGCGGGCAGCGGGGCTCAACCGGCATTCACAAAGGCCCTGCAGGATTCGGATCAGGCATCTCTCGAGGTAAGACGCAGCGGGCCCATTGTGGCGCTAGTCAGCGGCGACGCGATCCCGGACGAGAGTCACAAACTGCTGGCGCAGGTGCACTACTCGGCTGAACTGACCTCGATGCCTCAGCCCCGCGAGTCAGAGGTTTCGAAGACGAGCCGGTTCCTGATGGGGGTGGCATCCCTGGTCATCATCGGATGCAGCGCGGCCATTCTGCTTGGGCTATTTCTGGGTGGAGGAAGAGCGCTGTACCGGATCGCTCGCGGGAAGCCGGTCTCATCGGTCTATGAGGCGGAGTTCATCCGGCTTCATCTTGAAGACTGAGACCCGGCGTGAGAAGTGTCACACCTGTGCATCAGAACGGTAAATGGCATGTTTCCCTTGTGGAAAAAAGCATGTAAACCCTAGAAAACACCGAAAAACGCGACAAAACAAGCACTTATAATAGCGAAGGTAAAGCGAATATCATGAAAGTGCTGCAGCCGAGGTGCAGTGAATATTCGATTGAATATAAATGAGTTAAAGCGCGTCTGATTTATTCTTGACACTCCGTTTCCCCGCCCCTACTATGCAGCCAGAAAGTTCTGATGGTTTTGCCTCCGTTGGAACTATTCTCCCTAGGAAGGAGCTGCCCTGTTGCCGGGCGGCTCTTTCCGCTTTAGCGCGGTTCTGCGCCGGGATGTTTCTCTGGCAGCGCGGATAAGCGGGGCTCGTCACCCGAGCCGTCTTACTCACAACAAATCACTTTCCCGAACTGATGCGATATGGAAGTCTCGATTCGCTAAGTAAGAGCATGTGTGCTCTGGAGGTTCTGAATGAGACTCCTGGAGTCTTGGGTGTTGGCTGCGTTGGTTTCGGCGATGGCTGGTGCTTCCGGCCAGAGTTTTCCGCTCACGGACGCGAAGGGGATGGAAGCGCACGGCGTAAAGTTCGAGCCGGCTACATTCCAGGGGCGCAAGGCTCTGCTGGTAACGACGCTGTCTAACGAGGATAGAGCGGGGTTCGGACTGTTGCCGGCGATCGACCTCCAGGACGGAACGATCGAAGTGGATGTTGCCGTGAAAGTATTAACGCCGCCGGGTGTGAGGATGCCGGGGTTCACGGGGTTGATGTTCCGCACCAAAGCAGACGGGGCCGAGTACGAGCTCTTTTATCTGCGGCCGAAGAATGCGCTGGCGGATAACCAGTCCATGCGGAACCACTCGGTGCAGTATTCCGCTGAGCCGGGGTATGGGTGGTACAAGCTGAGACGTGAGTGGCCGTTTGTGTATGAGAGCTACGCGGAGATCGAGCCGGAGAAATGGACCCACCTGAAGATCGATGTAGCGGGACGTGTGGCTCGTTTGTATCTGAACGGATCGACAAAGCCGAGCCTGGTTGTGGATGGTTTGAAAGGAGCGAACCTGCACGGCGCGATCGGTCTATGGGTTTATCCACAAGAGGAGTCTTATTTCTCCAACTTGCGCATTACTCCAGCTCCGCCGGCCCCGATTAAAAATGGCTCGGATGCGGGTGGGGTGTGGGATGTAAAGGCGGGAACGGACGCCATCGGATTTGAGTGTTCGTTGAAGCTTTCACGCGACGGTACGAAGTTGATCGGAACAGCGGAGATGGAGCCCGGCAAAACAGTTCCGGTAAAAGGAACGTGGCGCGACGGGTACGTGGAACTCTCATTTCCGTTTGAGTGGCCACAAGGCATGAATGATGGCGCGCCTGGGCAGACCACCGCGTTCATGGATGGCTGGATCGACGGAGATGGCGCCAAAGGGCGCATTCGCGTGGAAGGACGCGCTGACGGGATGTGGTCTGCTACCCGGAAAACGGAAAGTGCGAAGGCGAACTGAGGTCGCCGTCATGTTCCTGAGGTAGTTCCCTGCTGTTTCGTGTCCTCCGGGACTGGATCGGACCAGGTGTGTTCGCAGGATTCGCAGAGCCAGTTGTTGGAGGGCTCGACAGATTCGAGCGTGGGATCGGGTGCGCCACATCTGGGGCAGGTGGGGAGTTCGTATTGGGGCGCGGTTGCTTCTTCGTTCAACTGGTCGATGATGTCTTGAGGCACGTGTTGGGCAGCCATGAGTTGAGCCTGATCCAATTGATCGGCGCCAACCAGAATGCGAGGGCCATAGTGCTTAGTCGAGGCTTCGATCCAAGTGTCGATCCCCGCTCGTTGAAGCATGGCAGCAATGCCCCGAGCCTCGATCGTGGTCTCGCAATCGCAAAGCGGCACTTTCCATGTGTAGTGATTCGATTCCCCCTCTTCGCCGGGAACTGAGCCGAACTGATACCTGTAGCTTGCGGGCTCCCAGTTGATTGTGGCTTCACGGTTCGAAGGTTGTGAAGTCGACGATTTCGAGGCTTCTTCACTCTCTTTCGTGAGACCACGCTTCTTCAGTTCATCGCGGAGGACATCCTGAGCGGTGGGAGTCAGGTCGTTGATATGGTCAGCGAGCTCCTGGATTTCGATGTCGCCCATCTCGCTGTAGAGCGCACTGAGGCGGCGCCATTCTTCGACGGGGTCTGTCTGCATGGGGAGCAGTATAGCTGTTGCTCGTCAGAAAAGTTTTTCCAAACCCAGATCTCAAAATCGAGACCTTGGGGCACCCAATTCCGTGTTGATCTGGCTGTCAATTGATTTAGTGGAAGGTGTTCCAGCCGATGTCGGAGAGCATGGCGCGGCCTACAACGAGAGCGGTGACGATTAGGGCTGCAAGGACGCAGGTCCAAAAACCCATGCGACTGAAAGGGATGAACAGGACGCTATCTTTGCCGGTGAGGTTGATGCCTGCCTGATCGGGCAGGAGGGCCTGCACAGCCACAGCAATCAGAAACCCTGCTGCCCAAACGAGGGCGATTCTGAATGAGAGCTGAAGGGTGATGTTCATCATCGAGTCGATGGCTCCTCTCCTAAGCAGCACCACATGCTTCGAGACCTGGTTCCTTGAAGGGACGCAGGAGGCGCAGGATTGGCTGCCTCCCTGGTTCCGGCTTTACCGAACAACGGCACAACGATACAATCGTGAGAGACGCTGGCTTCGGCGCATTTCGTGTGCCTTCTTGCAGCGGCCCACCTTATTGGCCGACGTAGCTCAGTTGGTAGAGCAGCTGATTCGTAATCAGCAGGTCATCGGTTCAAGTCCGATCGTCGGCTCCATTCGCGTTCCCTTCCCTGACTCAGAAATCTCCTTGAAGGTTTAGACACCACGCCGCGCTGTTGCGGGCAACAGCCTTGCCTATACCGAAAGCCGCCCGAGGGCGGGCTCATCTTCCTGGCGACACCTTTACCCTTTGGGAATAGCCAACACAGTGATCGACTGCGCAGGAAATGTGGTTGAAAGAGTACTGGTCGTGCTTCCCGCGGGAGGTCCGGTTACAACCGCATTCGAGCTGGGCACGATTGCGTTGAGGTTCGCAGCGCTGTAAAGCCATACCTGCGCAGGTCCGCCAGCGGTGAAGTTGGCGAGGTTTAGAGTGCTGGTGAGATCGCCGTATGTCTTGTTGATGACGACGATGGTGAGGACATTGTCCCTGGTACGAAGGGCGCCGTAAACAGAGAGTTTTCCCTGGTCAACGCTGCTCGAGGCGATCGCCTGATCACCGAAGGTTGCGCCGGCACCGTCGTAGTTGCGGAAGATCTCGAAGGCCATGAGGCCGGGTATCTGGGTTGAGGGATCGGGAGCGCCCCAGAGCGTACCAATGTCGAGGCCCTCGCGGCCGAAGATCCCGAGGATGTCCGCTTGTGCGAGGGCGCCGTCGATGTGCTCCTGGCCGCCCCAGTTGTATTCGGTGATAGCGAGTTTTGTGCCGGGGTAGTCGTCGGCGACCCACTTCTTCATCATGCGAAGGACTTGTGGGGCCTGCGCTGGGGGATTGCAACTCGAGGTGTAGTTGGAATCGCTGATGTAGTTGGGCTGCTGGAAATTGGGGTCGGTATAGGTGGGGTCCCAGAAGACTCGGGTCGAGTTAAGACGGATCTGTTGGGTCTGAGTATCACCGCCGGTTGAGAAGGCTAGATTGCTCGGCGCGAAGTAGGTGTGCAGATCGAGGTAGTCGAGAAGGCGCGTGCCGTGATTCTTTTCATACGCGGCGAATTGCTGAAGGTAGTATTCGATGAGCGGAATTCCGCCGTGAGCGTTGCGATCGATCGGATTGCTCCATGGCGACCAGCAGGGTGATCCGTTTCCCCAGCCGTTTTCGATGTCCTTCTTCGAATAGAAGTAGGCCCACCAGTAATCCATTACGGGGCCGCTGACTTCTGCGGTAGGGTCGGCTGTCTTAATAGCAGCTGCGTGGGAGATGCCGTTAATGGTGAGTTCGTCATAGGTGAAGGCGACGGGGTGAACGTCACGATGAACGGCGTCCCACCAACTTGGCTCATTGTCGAGATCGTAGACGGCGACGCCGCCATGCGCCGCATCTCCGAATTTGCTGACGAGGTATTTGACCCAATCGCCGGTCCAGGTGGCGTCGACTGCGGTGCTGGTTGACGTCGCAGCAATGCCGGTGATGTTACAGCCGCTGGAATTAGTGCATCCATTGACACCTTGAGGATAGACGCCGTTGCCGCATACTCCGCCATAGGGATCGATGGCGACCTGGTTGGGGTAGGTAGATTTCGGATAACTGCACGAGGTGGCGTCTTTCGCAACCCAGCCGTTGACGGGAACCGTGCCGATTGTCTTGGCGCCGATGGCCTGATCGGCCAGGACCTGCGCATTGAAAGCACCGGTGTCCTGCTGACCGGTATCGCCGGTGTGGTTTTCGAAGTACCAGTCGCTCGCGGAACTGGTGACGTCAAGCTTGTAGTTGTAGCGAGAGGTCGCGTCGCCACCCCAGCGATCGATCGTGATGCCAGCCTTCTTTGCGGTGGTGCCCACGAGTTGAAAAGCATTCATGCCGTAGATGAAAGGATTGATCGGATGCGTGATGCTGCCGGCGTCGATGGACAAAGCCGGGCCGTTGGATAGAGGAGGCTGCGAGAAGGTAACAACTGCACTGCCAATGACAGTTGTGTCCTGCGCGCTGGTGGCTGTGACAATCACGGTGGGAGGCGCCGGATAGGGCGTGTTGTAGAGACCGGAGGCGCTGATGGTGCCGGCGCTCAGTCCGCTGCCGGACGGCGCTGCGACAGACCACGTAACCTTGCCCGAGAGGCCGGCCGGGAGCGCGGCATTGAACTGCACCTGCGTGCCGATGACGGCAGCGTTGGGAGTGACGGTGATGACGGGAGAGGAATAGGACGCGGTGATGGTGGTATTCGCGTCCATCGTGACCTTACAAGTCACAGACGTTGCGGTGGTGCAGCCCGCCCACGAGCTGAAATGGTGGGAGCCTGCAGCTGCGGGGGCCGTGAGGGTGATCGATGTGCCGGCGTTGTACGTTCGGGTGAAGCTGGCATTCCCGTTTGCCGCACCGTTGTTGTCGGCGGGTGCAACGGTGATGGAAACGCCCGAGGTCGGGTTGGTGGTGTTTACCGTGAGGACATAGGTTGTGGCCGGGGGTGGATTGTTATTCGATCCCCCATTGATTCCTCCGCTTCCTCCGCCGCATCCGCCCAAAATCGCGGTCAGCGTTACTGCCACCCAGAGTGGTACATGCTGTCGCAAGTTGTTCATACCGGAGTCTCCTGATACACCCATTCGCCACGTGAGCGTTCAGCGATCGGAGATCGAAGTTCCCAAAAGTCCTGATCGCGAAGCTGCTCAAAAAGCGATTCACAAGGCAATGAGTTGTTTGAAAAAGTGGAGACATGATAGCCGATCGGCGGTCCGCCAGACATGACGGGCACCACACCAGAAGGATGACCTCTGAACGATACCTCCGGTGAACCGGCGGGTGCGGGTACCAGTTCTCCTCAGTCCCGCTGTAGAAGCCCTTTGAGTTCAGTGAGGAGGCGATCACGAAGGTGATGAAGGTGCGGCAGCCGTTCCCGTGCTTCTGAGATTCGATCCGACATTTTACAGGCGATGATTTCGCTGCCACAGGTGTGAAGTTCGGAGTGAATTGAAGCGACCTCGTGCAACAGGGGTATTCGATTGGCGGCGGCAAGATTCTCTGAAGTCATCCATGTACCGAGACGACATTGAGCCTCGTCGAGGACCGGAGAGACTCGACGCGTGCCGTGCAGAAAGGCCTCGATTCCACTGACCCACGCGGTGTGTTCTGCGCCCGCATAGAGCAAAGGCCGATCAGCCGGATCGAGTGCGGAGATTCTGGCCCATTGGGGGTCGGGAGTCCAAGACGCGAGCCAGGATGGGAGATCAGAGGGAGGCATCGGAGCCGCGATTCCGAAGCCTTGAGCAATCTTGCATCCAAGGCGAAGAAGCAGGATGCCTTGCTCGACTGTTTCCACGCCTTCGGCGATTGCCTCACGACGAAAAGCTGAGGCGAGGCCCAGCATGCCTTCGACGATGGTGAGATCTTCCGGGTCGTCAAGCATGTCGTGGACGAAGGTCTGATCGATCTTGAGCACGTCAACGGGAAGACGCTTGAGGAAAGCGAGCGATGAGTAACCGGTGCCGAAGTCGTCGAGCGCGAAAGATACGCCGAGTTTTCCGCAACTGTGAATGACCTGCGAAACCTGAGCCATGTCGGGCAAAGCAGTGCTCTCAAGAACTTCAATTTCAAGGTGCGAAGGATCGACGTTGGGGTGAGCCGCAAGAATCTGATCGAGTCGCGCGGAGAAATCGGCGTGCTGCAGTTGTTGAGCGGAAATGTTGACGCTCACCTGTATGTCTAGACCCGTCGCTTTCCAGGCTTCGATCTGCCGAAGGACATTCCCAATGACCCACTCGCCGATTTCGAGCACGAGAGGATGTCCTTCGACGACGGGCAGGAACTGAGACGGGAGCAGCAGGCCTCGTTCAGGGTGTCGCCAGCGGATGAGAGCCTCGGCTCCGTGGATGGCGCCGCTGGCGAGGTTCATCTTCGGCTGATAATGCAGGATGAATTCGTTATCGTTGAGAGCGCGGCGAATGCGCTCGAGGTCCTCATGGTGTCCACGGACGCTGAGATCCTGGCGGGAGTCGAAGATGCGATAGCGCTTTTTCCCTTCGACTTTGGATTGATAAAGAGCCTGTCCAGCCTGGCGCAGCAATTGATCGGGATCAACATCTTCCGACTGTGGGTAGAAGGCAATGCCCGCACTGGCGGAGAGGCTCACTGATTCACTGCCAATTCTGACTGCTTGACTGGCAACCTCGAGGAGATGCTGGACGACTGGAAGGCTCTGATCAGGATTGTCAAGGTCGAAGAGCACGGCGATGAATTCATCTCCGCCAAGCCGCGAGAGTATGTCGTGGTCGTGGATTGAGAGCTTGATGCGGTGGGCAATGGTGGTAAGGATCTCGTCGCCTGCAGCATGGCCGTAGGTTTCGTTGATGAATTTGAAGTCGTCCAGATCGAGGCATACGACAGCGAGCACGCCACCGCGGCGCGAGGTCTGGGCCATCGCAAGCTGCAGCCGGTCGCGAAGGAGGGATCGATTCGGCAATCCTGTGAGGATGTCATACTCTGCGATTCGCCGGAGAGTTTGCTCGTGCTCCTTGTTCGCGGTGATATCGCAAAAGAGTGCGACATAACGCTCGGTATTGCCGGACTTGTCGCGGACCGCGGTGATGGTCAGCAATTCGGCGAAGACGCGGCCGTCTTTGGCGCGGTTCCAGATTTCGCCGGACCAGTGGCCGCTTTCGATGAGATCGTGCCACATGTTGTCATAAAACTCCCTGCCATGACGACCGGAACGGAGGAGGTTGGTGCTGCGACCTACGGCTTCAGCTCGGGTGTAGCCGGTTATCCGGGTGAAGGCGTCATTGACATCGAGGATCTGACCCTTCGGATTGGCGATGACAATTCCCTCGGAGGCGTGCGTGAAAACGCTGGCGGCTAGCTCGAGGCGCGCTTCGGAAAGTTTGCGCGCTGTGATCTCCTCTGTGAAGATGACGATGCCTCCGATCTCGCCGGTTCCGGTGAGCCAGGGGCGAATTTCCCAACGCAGCCATTGCACGGAACCATCCGCGCGGTCGAAGCGGTCTTCTTCGTTCTTCAGTGTCTCGCCGCCGAGCGCTCGCCGGTGAGCCGTGACCCATCGAGGAGGAATCTCAGGGAAAATCTCATAGTGGGATCGGCCAATGATCTCGCGCCCCTTGAGACCGAAACTGTCGATCCAACGGCGACTGGCGGCGATATAGCGCATGTCGCGATCGAACATCGCGAGAGCTGCCGGGGCATGCTGGATGAACAGGTCCAAAAGCTCTTCGTTCTGGCGGAGGTCGCTCTCGACGCGTTTTCGTTCGGTGATGTCCTGGATGGTGCCACGCATGATTTTTGGGACGCCACTTGCGTCAACCTCGAGCCGTCCGAGGCCATGAACCCAGCGCTGGCCACGGTCAGATGCCCGAACAATTCGGTACTCTTTGTCAAAATTCGAGCGGCGCTGGGCGACCCCCGAAAAATGCGATGACATCATCTCCCGATCATCGGGGTGAACAATGTTGAGCCACCCGTCGAGGGTGCGGAGATAATCTGGGCCGATGCCAAAGATTTCGTCGAGGACGTCAGATGAGGACCAGATCATCGTCTTCAGATCAAGAGCATAGGACCCTATGCCGGCGATGCGCTGGGATTCCTCGAGAGAGAGCGCAAGTTCGCGAAGGGTTTGCGCGGCGTCGCTGGTCGGGATCTGGTCGTTCATTGGCCCTGGTCGCCGTATGATAGCGGACCGTTTGGATTAGAGCAGTGACGGTAAAAATAGCATGGAAGGGAATCAACAGAAAACAGGTTAGATTACCTGACAATCAACTCCATCTCTGGTGAAGATGGGCAGTTTGGAGGTCGAAACGCCGGTGGATGGATGCATCCAGGAAAGCGCCCGGCGACTCTGCGGTCGGGGGACTTTGCACCGGAAGTGATGCGGAGACAAGAGCATGGAACCAAATGAGGTACGAGTTATCCACTCACTTTTTCATACAAGAGTGTTTCGTTCCCTCTTATCCACGCATATCCTTGGCATAATCCAAGCAGTCAGGTAAGTCCCGTGAAGAGCAGGTATTTGTCCGGCTAAATCGGGCAGACAAAATGGGAAGGCTTGGAGAGAGCGGTCCTTCGCAGCTGATCCGAATGGCACGTGCAGGAGCAGAAATCGGGAATCGAAGGGTGCACCGAGTTCGCAGCCTGAATCCGACTAAGAGAACACAACGCCGGAGCATTGAAGAGTGACCAGCTTTAACCGCCAGGATGTACTGAGGATATTGCAGATCAGTTCCCGCCAGTTGCAAGGATGGGAAAAAGCCGGCTTGATCTCACCCCGCGAAAGCTACACTTTCCAAGATTTGGGTCAGTTAAGGACTCTCCGTCTGCTGCGCGAGGAGGAAGTCTCGGCGGCTTCGATCCGCCACTCTATTGCTGCCATGCAGGCTGTTGCCGGACTGTCCAATCCATTGCAGCAAGCTTCTCTGGTGCGTTCGGGCAGCCGTCTAGCTTTCAGGGTCGATGGGGCGATGATGGACCCGATTCGGCGGCAGTTGATGTTTGATTTCGAGCGGGTCGAGAACGAAGCTGCGGTCAATGCAGCGGTGCGACCGTTGCGGCGTGTGGACCAGACATCGCGTGGCGTGCAGGAATTGTTTGTCTCCGCCGTGCAGGCCGAGGAGTCCGGCGAGAAGCACCGAGCCATCTCACTCTACGAAGAAATGCTCAGGATGGATCCTGACTATGCACCGGGATACATCAATCTTGGAACGATCCACTTCCACTTGAAGCAGTTTGTTCGTGCCGAAGAACTATATCGCGCTGCGACTGAAAAGGACCCTGGGTACGTGCTGGCTTTCTTCGACCTTGGGAATGTTCTGGATGAGTTGGAACGGCCTGACGAGTCAATTGCCGCCTATCGACGGGCGGTAGAGTTGGCTCCGCGATACGCCGATGCTCACTACAATCTCGCTCTGGCATACGAGCGCAAGGGAGAAAGACGGGCAGCATTGCGCCACTGGCACTCGTATGCACGGCTAGACAAGCACGGACCTTGGGCGGAACATGCCCGGGGCCAGATCAGAAAACTCCTGGACGCGGAGAAACTGACCATTGCCTGGCGGGCAGCGAAGTATGTTGCGCCCGGCAAAGGCATTGCAGCGCTGCAGCTGATGCCACGGCTGGGCTGAGAGCAACCAAACACCATCGATCGTATGCAGCAGCCCTGCTGTTTACGGCAGTGACTTAGCCAATCAATCTGTCAAGCTGCCTGGCCATACTCCTACCGATCGGAAAATTGTGTATCCCCCAGAGAACTAGTTTTGGCATTAAGCCTTCTGCCTAGCCGTCGATCCAAGCCGGATCTATATTGCTCGATCAACTCTGTACGGCGGGCTGTTCAGCTTGCTCCACCCCATTTGCATTTGCGACCCGCCTTCGGCTTCGGATTGAAGCTAGTTGCGGCGATTCTGCCCCCTTCCTATGGCTACGCTGCCTTCGCGTGAGCTGGTCTGATACACTCCGATGCCGGAGGTACCGATTTTCTTGTCGACGAAGAGCCACTCCCCTTCCCCGCTGACAATGCTGAGTGAAGAAGAGCAGTTGTTTTACACGACGGTGCGGAAGTTTGCGCAGGAGACGATTGCGCCCGCCGTTCGCACGATGGACGATGAACAGCAACTGGCGCCAGGGCTTGTGCAGAAACTAACGGACCTTGGCTTGATGGGGATTGAAGTGCCGGAAGCGCTGGGTGGTTCCGGAGGGAGTTTCTTTGATGCGGTGCTGGCAATAGAGGCCATCTCTCAGGTCGATCCCGGCGTGGCGGTGCTGGTGGACGTACATAACACGCTGGTGGTGAATGCAATCAGGCGCTGGGGAACGGAAGATCAGCGGGTGCACTGGCTGACGAAACTGGCTGAAGGCACGGTGGGGGCATACGCGCTGAGCGAGGCTGGGGCGGGGTCGGATGCATTTGCACTTCAGTGTCGGGCAGAGAAGATCGAAGGCGGATACCGACTCAGCGGCCGGAAGCTGTGGATCTCAAATGCGAAAGAGGCGGGGCTGTTTCTCGTGTTCGCGACGCTTGATGCGGCTGCGGGCTATCGAGGTATCACAGCGTTTTTTGTGGAGAAGAACACTCCGGGATTCACGGTGGGGCGAAAAGAAGACAAGATGGGAATTCGCGCCAGCAGCACATGCGAGCTGCTGCTGGATGGATGTGTCGTTCCTACTGAGCATCTGCTGGGTGAAGAAGGCAAGGGATACAAGATCGCGATCGAGACGCTGAACGAGGGGCGAATCGGCATCGGCGCGCAGATGCTCGGCTTGGCGGAGGGCGCATGGGCGCATGCGGCAAAGTACGCGAAGGAACGGAAGCAGTTCGGCAAGCCGATTGCGGAGTTTCAGGCAGTGCAGTTTACGCTGGCGGAGATGGCGACCGATATTGAAGCAGCCAAGCTGCTGGTCTATAACGCAGCCCGGCTTAAAGATGCGGGGCAGCCTTATGTGCGGGAAGCGGCAATGTGCAAACTGTTCGGGTCGCAGGTGGCAGAGAGCGTTGCCAGCAAGTGCGTGGAGATCTTTGGCGGGAATGGATTCGTCCGGGACTACCCTGCGGAGAAGTTTTATCGTGACGCAAAGATCGGAAAGATCTACGAAGGCACTTCGAACATGCAGCTGATGACGATCGCCAAAAACAGCTTCTAGTTCCTAACTTCTAGCCTGCAGCTTCTGCCTGGATTCCGCGACCTCGCGGATGTGGGCGGGGCGGGTACGGCAGCAGCCGCCGACGATCTGGGCGCCAGCGGTGAACCACTCTTTCGATTCTCCTCCATAGGCTCGCGGATCGCTGGTACCTGTCCAGCAGCGACGATCGGCGTCCCAGCCCTCTCCGGAATTCGGATAGACAATGATTGGCTTCTCGGAGGTCGATCGGAGTTCTGCGATCAAAGCCGCGATGAAAGAAGGGTGCGTGCAGTTGACCCCGATGGCCACAGTTTGCGGAAAGCTGGCGACAGCGGTTGCACACTGGCGAAGGAGCTCGCCGTGAGCTACGTGGTGCTGATCACGGCAAGTGAACGAGAACCAAGCGGCCAGTTCGAGATGTGGCGAGAGGGCTTGCCCGATGGCTTCGGCTTCCGCGAGTGAAGGAAGAGTTTCGAAAGCGATCAGGTCGGGAGTTTCGGCGGGCTTTGCAGTGGCAAGAACGTCGATTCGCTGGCGGTGAAATTCGATTAGGTCATCAAAGCTGCAGCTGTAGTTGCCATGGTATTCGGCTCCATTGTGAAGGGCCGCGCCATACGGGCCAAGTGATGCCGCGATGAGGGTGTGACGATCGGGAAAGAACGCTGCAGCTTGCCGGGCAAGAGCAACGGATCTGAGAAGCGCAGCGTCAGCGCGAGATGGGTCAAGGCCAACTTCTTCGTAGCCCATGCGGGAGACCTGGTAGCTGGCAGTCTCGATGATGTCGGCTCCCGCTTCGATGTAGGCGCGATGGACAGCCACTATTTTTTCAGGGGCATCTTCAAGGACGTGCGCTGACCACAGAGGACCGTTGATGTCGGCGCCGAGATACTCGAGTTCCGAGGCCATGCCTCCGTCTAGGCCGTGAACGCCGCAGAGGAGCTCTTCGCGTGTCATAGGTGAAATCAGCTGAACACCTTCCAGAAGTAGGTCAGGAAGACAACCACCGCACAAACGAAAGCGCTGAACAGCCATGCGATCCAGAAAAGCCAACCCCATTTAGGCCGGAAAGCCGCGAGCAGGGTGATGACAAGAAATCCCAGCAAATAGGGGAGAGTGCGCAGATCAGAACTATAGCTTGCCCGGCCTAGCTTCGTGGCGCCGTGAGCAAGATCGAGGAAGAGGCCGAGACTGAGTGCAGCTGGGAAGAGAATTAGCAGCCAGCAGGCGAGGCTCCTTTTACGTATCAAGTGAAGAACGCCGCAGGCGAATACGAGAATGACGGCAAACCAGCAGAAGACTGCAGCCACTCAAAGCCTCCTTCGACTGCATTGGTTGCATCCTGAGAACGATGTCGCGTCCGGCTACAGCTTTTGAGTGCGCTGAACGGTGCGGACGCCCTGAACACGGCGAAGGCCAAGAACCATGCGATTCAAATGACGCAGGTCTTCTGCTTCGACTACAAATTCGATGATCGCTTCGCCATTGTCATCATGGTGGATGTCGACGCCGCGGATGTTGGTGTTGTCATCGGAAATCACAGCGGTGAGTTCCTTGAGCATGCCGGTGCGATCGTCGCAATAAATCGTGATCTTAACTGGGTAACGCTGAGCTCGCCCCGAGTCATCGCCGACACGGGACCACTCGACGGCAATCCGCCGATCGCTCTCGTAAAGAAGGTTCTGCACGTTGGGACAGCTGCGGGCGTGGACAGCCACTCCCTTTCCACGGGTGACGTATCCGACGATCTCTTCTCCGCGAATCGGATTACAACAGCGCGCGCGGTAGACGAGGAGATCGTTCTGCCCCTCAACCTGGAGCGAGTCAGACCCGGTCAAATGCAGCTTGCGAACCGCGTCGGACATCGCCTGCTCAACCGTTCCAGGCTGCTGCGGTTCGTTGGAGGGTGAGCCTTCAGGCGGGGCAGCGTAGCCAGGGGCTAGTTTGTTGAGGATCTGGTGCGCGGTGTGTTTTCCCTGGCCAATGGTGGCAAGCAGATCGACAGCCGTTGCTACACCATATTCGCCGGCGAGACGACCGAGGTCCTGATCGTCAATTTGCGTCATTGGGACCTTGTGCTTCCGTGCCTCGCGCTCCAGGAGTTTGCGGCCGATTTCGACTGCGCGGCGCCGCTGATCTTCGTTGAGCCAGTGCTTGATTTTGTTGCGCGCGCGCGGGCTCTTGACGAACGTGAGCCAGTCGCGGCTGGGCTTGTGGTCCTTCTGCGTAACGATTTCGACAATGTCGCCGGTGCGGAGCTTCGTGCGCAGCGGGACCATGCGGCCATTGACCTTGGCGCCGACACAGGTGTGGCCGACTTCGGTGTGAATTGTGTAGGCGAAGTCGACGGGTGTGCCGTCTGCGGGAACGACAACGACCTTCCCTTTCGGCGTGAAGGTATAGACCTCGTCGGGATAGAGGTCCATCTTCAGGCTGGAGAGGAACTCGTTGGGGTCGGTCATCTCCTTCTGCCACTCGACGAGCTGCCGAATCCAATTGAGGCGCTCTTCGTCGCGGGCGGTTACGACATCGTCCTTTGTTTTGTACTTCCAATGCGCGGCAATGCCCTCTTCGGCAATGCGGTGCATCTCTTCAGTCCGGATCTGCACTTCGAATTGATGGCCGCCGTCGCCGATAACAGTGGTGTGGAGGGACTGGTAGCGATTGGCGCGTGGAATGGCGATGAAGTCCTTGATGCGGCCGGGAACTGGACGCCACAGCGTGTGGATGAGGCCGAAGACGGCGTAGCAGGAGGCGACGTCCTGGGTGATGACGCGGACGGCGAGTAGATCGTAGACCTGGTCGAAGGTGACCTTGGAACGCTGTAGCTTCTGGAAGATCGAGTAGTAGCGCTTGATGCGCCACTCAACGCGGGCCTCTATGTTGTTTTCACGAAGCTGCTCAACGAGTGCATCTTCGACGCCGCGAAGGAACTGCTCACCTTCGATACGCTGAGCTTCGACGGCTTCAGCGACCTTTTCATAGCTGACCGGGTCGGTGTAACGGAAGGCGAGGTCTTCGAGTTCGCCACGAACCTTTCCCATGCCCAAACGGTGCGAGAGCGGAGCATAGATGTCGAGGGTTTCGCGTGCGATCGCTTCGCGGCGATCGGGTTGAAGATGCTCAAGAGTGCGCATATTGTGGAGGCGGTCAGCCAGCTTGATGAGCACGACGCGGACGTCCGTGACCATAGCGAGAAGCATTTTCCGGACGTTCTCGGCCTGGCGATCCTCCCGGTTGGCGAACTGGATTTTGTCGATCTTGGTAACGCCTTCAACGATGTGAGCGACCTGGTCGCCAAAATCAGCCTCGATCTGCTCACTGGTAGCCGGCGTATCTTCCACGGCATCGTGAAGGAGCCCGGCAGCAATGGCCGTGGCATCAAGTTTCATTTCCGCAAGAACTTCAGCTACTTCAAGGGGATGGATAATGTACGGCTCGCCGGAGGCGCGCAATTGCCCCTTGTGGTGCTGGACGCAGAAGTCCCAAGCCTTACGAATCAGAGCAACATCTTCCGTGGGGCGATTAGCCTGGACCTGGCGAAGAAGAGTTTCGAAACGCCGATCGATCGCAGTTTGATCGAGTGCCGGCTTGGAGGCGCGCTGGGCAGCCTTCACCGGTGCCGCGGGAGGGGCGACGGCATCAGGATTCGTTGCCGGAGTGGGCTGGCGGACTGTCGCCATACTCCATTATAGGCACCAAATGTTGAACTTGCCTCAACCGCAGGTTGCGCCCGATCGGAACCCGGGTCTGCGAGTCACTCGCGTGAACTTAAAATCTGCGAGGCTAAATATCGTTCGGGGGAAATCTAACAAGAGTAATAGAATTCTGACTTTTGCCTAATTTTGTTAGGCAAGACTCCTATTTTCTATTAGTTATTTTAGTCAGAACGACGTGTCAGCCGTCACTGCCCGAATAATGCAGAGAAGGAGTAAAGTCTCGGACGGACAAAGCCTCACACCATGGAAGCCGAAACGAGAGTAAGTGAGTTACCGCGGCCGGGTGAGAGGCCATTGCCCAGAATCGAGAGATTTATGCTTAAAGCCCTCTTAGTCACGGCAACAGTGGGATTGCTGGCAGTGAGTCTGAGCTCAGCGGATCAGAACCGCAAAATCGTAATTCCGGCAAAGCGAACGGCGGCCAACAATGGTCAGCAGATGTATACAAGTTATTGCGCTCCGTGCCACGGAGTGGATGGCAAGGGTCGCGGCCCAGCAGCAACCTCTTTGCGGTCGCAGCCAGCGGACTTGACCGTTCTCACGCGTAAAAACCACGGCAGATATCCGGATACCCATGTCGTATCCGTACTGGCATTCGGCATGGATGTGCCTGCACACGGCTCGGCAACGATGCCAACATGGGGACCGGTCCTTGGTAACATGAACCGGTCGAACCTCCAGGAGAAGCAGCTCAGAATCAGCAATCTGGCTCGCTACCTGGAGCGAATTCAGGAACGGTAGTAGCCGGCAGCACTGCTTCCGGCAAGGAAGCAGATGACAAAGGCGAAGAAATCGAATTTTGAAAAACGGGAGGCGCCCGACGGTCAGCGGGCGCCTTCTTCTCGGATTCCCTCTCATTCTGACCGTGCAAAACCAAGCCGGAACGAGAGCTTAGGTGCGCGCGTGAGCCGTCGCGCGGCGGACAGACTGCGCGCCGGGCACGTCTGGGTGTACGCGTCGGATGTGGAGTCTGTGGAGTTGGGAGAGAAGGCCGCCGGCGAGAAGGCTCCTGCCCTGATGCCGGTGGCGGACTACCGGGGAATGCTGCTGGGGACAGCGCTCTACAGCCCAAGTTCTCAGATCGCTCTACGAATGGTTTCGCGAGATGCGATCGGGGAGGCGGAGTGGCTCGAGTTGCTCGGAAGGCGGCTGTCGGATGCGATTGACAGGCGTATTCCGGAGCTGAACTCGAAGGAACTGGAGAGTGACTCGTTTCGGTTGTGCTTCAGCGAGGCCGATGAGATTCCTGGGCTCGTGGTCGACAAGTACGGCGAGCTGGTGATTGTGCAGTTGCTCACAAAGGGGCTGGATTCGGCGGCCGCAAGAGAAAGGATTGTGGCGACACTGCGGGATCGGATCAGGCCCGCAACGATTCTGGAGCGACCAGATCCGAGGATTCGCGAACTGGAGGGGATGTCAGCACCCTCGTTGGAGCCGCTTTATGCGTCTGATCCGAAGAGTCCGGTGATGGCTACGCAGTTTCAGCTGAACGGCCTCAAGTTTCACTATGACGCGAATGCCGGGCAAAAAACCGGAGCGTTCCTGGATCAGCATGCGAATTACAAGGCTGCAGAGCATTACGCATGGAAGTTGTCGCCGGCTGGTCGCGCTCTGGATGTTTGCACGTACCAGGGCGGGTTCGCGCTGCACCTGGCGCGCGTATCAAAAAACGTAACGGGAATCGACACTTCACATGCATCTCTAGAGATCGCGGAACGAAATCTCGAAGCGAATCGCGAGAAATTTCGCGCTGATGTGGACTGGGTAGAGGGTGATGCGTTCGAAGTGTTGCGCGATTGGGCTTCATCTCGAGAGCAGTTCGACACAATCGTTCTCGATCCGCCGGCGTTTGCGAAGAGCAAGCGGGCTGTTGAAGGCGCCCTGCGCGGGTACAAGGAACTGAACCTGCGGGCGATGCAGATGCTGAAGCCGCATGGACTGCTGGTGACGTGCTCCTGTTCCCACCATGTGTCGCTATCAGAATTCGAAGCGATAGTCGCCGCGGCTGCTGCAGATGCGCATCGGCGAGTGCGCTTGCTGGATCGGCGTGGAGCAGCGCCGGATCATCCCGTGGTATTGAATATTCCGGAGACCGAGTATCTGAAGTGCCTGGTGCTGGAAGTGGAGTGACCGAAGCGGTTTTCGCTCTCAGTCCTCAGCTTTCAGTGGTTCTGCTGCGCAGCCAGGGCGGGAGTAGTCGTCTCCGCCACGCCTGTCGCCTCTCTGCGGCGAATGAGGTTGTCCGCGACGATGTCGATTGCATTTGGGCCAGGGCTTCTTTCACCTGAGTACGCAGTGCTTCAGCTTCGAAGACGCAGGAGCGGAGGTAGGCGGAGACGCTCAACTCCGCGGCAACAGCGCGTGCATGCAACTGGGCCTGCTCTTCCGGGGTGACGCGGAGGGTGATGCTGGCTGTCCGATGTTTCTTCTCCGATTGGCTGCTCTTTGGTGCAGGGGCGAGAGGAGTCGAAGCAGCATATCTCTGATGAGCATACCTATCAGGCAACGGATTGGATGCAGGTTGAGACGAACGACCGGCGCGGAGCGCCTGTTCATAGGTGATGGTGGCCACGTCATCCGGCATAGCGTCGTCATCCCAAGGGTCGCTGTGGAGCTTACTGGTGAGAGAAGCCAGCAGGTTGGCGAAGCTGCCGGAGTCTTTCTGGGGCGCGGCTTGGGCCGGTTCCGGCATATAGAAAGCCTATGCGCAGTGCACCGGACAATGAGCGCTGCGCCGCAATTTGTTCAACTGCCTTCCCGTTTTGGTATCTCAATCGAAGCAGGTCCCTGATTCTGTCCCAAATCAGGGGTGATCAATTGAGGACGGTAAAGGCTGTTTTGGCTTTGAGGAAGAGCCCGTCTCTGTCCAGAGAAAGGCGAGCTGGTCGGCATCGTCCTGGATTTGCTGCTCGACGCTGACGCCAGTGGAATGCCCGCCAGCTGTGCTGTAGTGAAGAAGCACTGGGCGGCCGCTCTTCGACTCGAATTGCAGGAGAGCTGCCATTTTCCGAGCGTGGAGCGGATCGACCCGAGTATCGCTGTCGCCGGTGAAGAACATGACGGCAGGATAGTCAGCGCGCGGTTTGAGGTTCTGATAGGGCGAGTATTTGTAGAGCCAGGCGAAGTCCTTCTTCTTCTCTGCCGAACCGTACTCGGTGGTCCAGTGGGGGCCTTGCTCGAATTTTTGATAGCGAAGCATGTCGAGAAGGGGATAACCGCACCAGACAGCCGAGAAGAGTTCGGGATGTTGGGTGATCGACGCTCCCATAAGGAGGCCGCCGTTGGAGCGTCCGCTGATGGCGAAGTGTTCTGATGAGGTGTACTTCTGATCAATGAGATAGCGGGCTGCGGCGAACCAATCGTCAAAGACATTCTGCTTTTTGGCGAACATACCCTGCTCGTGCCAGCTCTCGCCATACTCGCCGCCGCCGCGAAGATTGGGAACCGCAAACCAGCCACCCTGCTGGAGCCACCAGGCCCATGCCGGATTCCAAGCCGGAGTTTCGCTGAGATTGAATCCGCCGTAGCCGGTCATCAGAAGGCGCTCACTGCCGTCCTGCTTTAGGCCCTTCCGACCGGCAATAAACATCGGGACTTCTGTTCCGTCAGCGGATTTGACGAACACTTGTTTCAGGTCGTAGTCGGAGGTTTTGAAGGCTGTTTTGGGTTCGGCAAAGGGTTCGCGTTTACCCGTAAGCGTGTCGATCCGGTAGATGGTCGGCGGTTGAATGTAAGACTCGAAGCTGAAGAAGCCATAACGATCGATGGTGCGTCCGACGATGTCGGAAGCGGTGCCGATGCCCTCGAGTTCGAACTGACCAGCCGGTTTCCCTTCGAGAGTGTAAACGCTGATCTCGGATTTCACATCATGAAGCCGCTTGACATAGAGCTTGCCACCGACAATGTCGAAGCTCTCAACAACGTCTTTGCCCTCAGGAACAATTGTCTTCCACGCTTCGGGCATAATGCCGGGATCAGCGCGCAGAATACGGTAATTGGGTGAGTTGTAATCAGTGCGTACGTACCATGCGCTCTTGAAATACGTAGCGGAGAAACGTGCGTCGAGCCCCCAGACGAGAACATCGAAAGGCGAACCGGGCTTTTTGAGATCGTGGAAGCAGATGTCGACGCGGGTAGGCGGAACGCCACGCTCAATGGTGACTACCAGGTAGCGATCGTCGTCGGTAATCTCGGCGGTGAAGAGGTCGATCGGGCCGAGCAGTTCTCCGTGGAACTCGCGACCGAAGATAAGCTTGTCGTCAGAGTTGCGGGTGCCAATGGTGTGAAGGTAGAGCAAGGTGCCCTTGGCATTGGTGCGTGCGTAGTAGAGGCCTTTTCCATCGGGCGCGAAGAAGGTGGAGTAGTAGACACCCGCAGGAAGTTCGTCTTCGAGCGCTTTCTTCCGGGTCAGACTGTAGATATGAATGGTGGATTCGTCGGCGCCGCCCTGGCGAACCTGGTATGCGACCAGCAGTCCGTCGTGAGATACGTCGGAGAGGTCGACGGAGGTGTTGGGATCGCGGCTGAAGCTGGCTGGATCGATGAGGCGTTCGTCTTTGGGAGCGCTTGCCTTCCCCTTCGCGGCAGGTGCTCCAGTCCAGCCGTGACGCACATAGATCGATGCTTGCTCTTCGCCGGCGAGGCGCTTCATGAAGTAATAATTGCCGGCGCGCTGGATGGGAATCGACCAGCGGGTCGTGTGCTCGAGGGGATCGAGGTCGTCCACGATCTGGGGCCGGATCCGAGCCTGCTTCAAATACCGAGTGGTGTAGGCATTTTCTTCGTCGATGAAGGCGCGAGTCTCAGGGCTCTTGGAATTCTCCAGCCAGCGAAAGTTGTCGGTGACCTTGGTCCCGAAGTAGTCGTCCACGGTGGGTTGAGATTCGACGACCGGCGGAGGGGGAAGGGTCACACCGTCGCGGCTGTGAATGGTCTGGGCGTGAGCAGAAGAAATCAGTAGTCCGGCAAGAACGAGAGAAGCAGCCAACCTCATTTGAGCCTCATCCGATAAGCATATCTTCCAGGGTCGGTGGGCAGATCAGCCTGACACCGCTAACAGCATGATGAATCGTTATGCGTCGATTTCACCACCACTCAGTTCCCATGTTGTCGTCGGTAATCAGGAGCTGATTTTGGAAGCGCCGCATCAGACTTGTTCGATCTTCGATGGTCGCTTCGAACTGCTCTCCACGCGATTTTTGTTCCGCTTCGGGCATGGAGACCCATCGATCAATGCAGCGCTGGTCATCCGGATTGGACAGGTCAAAAACTTGTCTGCCATCGATCTGGTAGGACTCCAGAATCTTCCTGAATGTTTCCCGATCGAATTGGATAGGGCTGTCACTTACTGCAATGAAGTTGGCGATTCTGAGTGCGAACGGGAATACGGTGGCTGCCGTGAACTGTACTCGCGCAGAATTCGTTGTGTTGTAGTAGAGAACTCCACCAGGATTGAGGTGCTTACGAGCTAGTTGCAGAAACTCAACCGAAAGCAGGTTCGTGTTGTTTGCGCGCCAGTGAAACGTCGTGTTCATCAATATGAAGTCGAATTTTGCATTTGGATGAGCGACCAGCCATCGTCGGCCGTCGTCGATAGCGATGTGGACGTTGGGATTGCGCAGAAGGCTGGCGACGATCGGGCGTTCCTTGATCAGCGGCAGATACCCCGGGTTGATTTCTACGATGGTGGCTTCCTGAACACGCGGATCGTGGACAAGTACCTGTGCCCAGGATCCTGAGGAAAGTCCGATAAGCATCACGTGTCGAGGGTTCGGATGGATGGCGGCGACGGCAAAGCCCCGGAAAATATTATTCGTGTCGTTCAGCGGATCAATCCTGAAGGCTCCGTCGTAGATTCCGCCGCCGTAAACGACCTCATCGCTGTCTACCGCGATTGCCCCATTGCGATTCTCAAGGACTTCTCGAAAGACAGTATCCGGGCGATAGTCGGAACGATACATGAGGCGTTCGTACAATCTCGAGAAGAGCTGAGGGGAGCCAAGGACGAGGAGAAACGTTCCGGTAAGCGCAAAAGAGAGAACGCCTCCGACTGGAAGAGGTCTCGCAAGCATCGCGAGCCAAAGGGATACCAGGCTCCCCAGTATCAGCAATACAACTGAAAGCTGCTCTGTCGAAAGGTAATCCATGGCCACAAAACCGATCGTGAAACTTCCGAGCGCAGAGCCAATGATATTGCTGAGGTAGAGATAGCTGAGTTTCCTGCCAGCCTGATCATCTGGATTGATGGATGCATGAGCAATCACTGGGAATGCTGCGCCGAGCACCCCGGCGGCGATCGCAATAAACGCGAACGTCACGACGTAAGGGAATTTAAGCCGGGAGACGCAGAAAGCGGTTGCTGGTATCACGACAAATGCCAGGACCGATCCAATGCAGACGACCTTCGCAGCTGTGCGAAGCGTTTGTGGCAGGTCGTTTCTAAGTTTGTTCCTGCAAAGATCTTGAACCCAGAGAGACCCGCAGGCAATTCCGACCAGATAGCAGCCTAGAAGGACGGCAAAACAGAAGGCCCGGCCTCCGCTTGTGAAGGAGTAAATGTGATACCAGAGAATCTCGTAGGCGAGCGCGATGAAGCCTGCAGATCCGGCCATCAGCATCCCAGAGGCTACGGAAATCGTCCGATGTCGCCGCTGATCAAGTGCTGCGTCGCCTGGGAGTTTGGTCTTGCCGGCTGATGTGCGAAGCGAAAGGACAAGCGCCGAAATCCCAACCACGCCATTGATCGCAGCTGCAGCGTGGATGGATCTGGACTGACCAAGAGCCCTCATCAGATAGGCCGACGCGACAAAGCAGGCCACCGCCGATCCAAAGGTGTTCACTGAATAGAGAGATCCGACCGACTCACCCACATTCTCGGTTTCGCGAACGAGGTATTCGACAAGCAGGGGCAAAGTACTGCCCATCAGCAGGGTCGGTATAAGGAGGAGAAGAAACGTGACGATCGCGGTAGAAGAGGTGGATGCACCGGCAGTGAATCGTTCGACGTAGTGAAACAGAATCAGCGAGAAGGCGCCGAAGCTCCCGATGCCCAACTCGATCAGACCAAACGCGCGGAGCACATTCAGTCCCGGGAGGGCGGAAAGCCGACCTCCGGCCAGACTCCCAAGGCCCAGGCCCAGCATGAAGACAGTCACAATGACGGTGACAGATTGGATATTGACGCCATAGATGGTGAAGAGCGACCTTTGCCAGACAATCTGATAGAGAAGCGCTGGGAATCCTGAAGCGAAGAAGAGCGCGTAATAGGGAGCTGCATTTGCCGGCTTTCGTGCTTCATCTGGTATGGCTACAGAAGAGGCTGGACTCATCATTTTTCAACTGTCCTTCAAAACAGCCATGCACCACCACGATGTTCGAACGAGATCAGATTCCGAGGCTAACTGAGTCTCGCGGATTATATCCCGCGATTTGAGAAGGTGACGACGGAGGAACCAAGTGCTTCGAACCAAGGTTTCGTCTGCCGGTGTGAATCGTTATCACCGATAGAATCGAAGGAGTGGAAGATCCGGTGTCAACTCCGACTCCGACGGTCAGGGCTCCGTTGATGGCGCGGCTTATGCGCGTGCTGCGGCCGTCGCATGCGCATTCGGCATTCAGCGCGACGGTGGTCCTGATGGCATCGACACTTCTGTCGAGTGTCTTCGGCATGCTGCGCAATATGTATATCGCGTGGCTGTTCGGGCGGGGGATGGAAGCGGATGCGTTCCTTGCAGCCTTTCAGCTGCCGGATATGATCGCGTACTTCCTGGTCGGCGGGGCGGCATCGATCACGTTTGTGACGATACTGACGCGATACCGCGATACGGGGCGCGAGGAGGAGGGGCACCGTTCGCTGTCGGTGATTCTGACGACCATGTACCTGGTGCTGGGCGGAGCGATTGTGGTCGCGGAGTTCCTGGCTCCACTGTATGTGCGCTGGTGGTTTAGCGGATTCGATGCTCAGAAAGCGGCGCTTTGCGTTCACCTGACGCGGATACTGCTTCCGGCACAGTTGTTCTTTTTTGCAGGCGGCGTGTTCGGGTCGGTGCTGCTGGTCCGCAAGCAGTTCAACGTGCAGGCCGTGGCGCCGCTGATTTACAACCTGGGAACGATTGTTGGCGGACTACTGCTGGTAAAGCAGTTTGGCGTATCTTCCCTGGCGATTGGGACCGTAGCTGGCGCGTTATTCGGGCCGTTCTTGTTGAACGCGGTGTTCGCGCACCGCCTTGGCGCCAGATACCGGGTGATTCTGGACTGGCGTGACAAAGGGCTGCGCGAGTGGGTGCGGATGTCGCTGCCGTTGATGGCAGGCGTCTCGCTGGTGACTGCGGATATCTGGATCATTGCGCACTTTGCCTCGTCGACGAGCGGCGCGATCTCGCTGATCACCTATGCGAAGCGTCTCTTTACGGCTCCCATGGCGGTGTTGGCTCAGGCAGCGGGTGCGGCTTCGATGCCGTTTTTCGCGAGTTTGTGGGCCAAAGGGCAGAAGACTGAGTTTGCGAATTCGGTCGCAGACTCCGTATCGCGGGTCGTGTGCCTTGGATTTTTGGCGGCGTCGGGGATGGCGGCTTTGGGCGTGCCGCTGGTGAGTCTGCTATTCGTGGGCGGAAAATTCTCAAATGCAGATGCCAGATCGTGCGCAGCCTATTTCGCCGTGTTTTCGGTTTCGTTGTTCTTATGGTCGGCGCAGTCCATTTATTCTCGGGCCTTCTATGCCGCTGGAAACACGTTTTTGCCGATGGCGGCGGGAACGATCGTGACACTGATCTCGCTGCCAATCTATGCGGAGTTTTATCGCTTGTACGGCGGCATGGGGCTGGCGTTTGCGTCGGATATCGGAATCGCTATGCAGACGCTCGCGATTGCGGGTTTGTTGCACCGGCGCAGGATGGTGTCCCTGGCAAGTCTCGACTATCGGGAGATGGGCCGTTGCCTTGGGGCGGCAATCGCAGGCGGAGCAGTTTGCTGGATTGTCTTCTCGTGGATATTGGGAAGTCTGGCTACCAGCATGCATTTTTCACTGCGTGGCCGGCCCCACAACCTGGCGGTTTTGATCGGGGGAACAATTGTCTGGGGTGGCATTTCGCTTTGGGTGCTCAGGCAGACAGGATCAGCACTTCCGCGCATCGTAATGCGGCGCCTTCGGCTGGCGTAAACAGTCTTGCTCGAAGAGCTGGCACGGATGAAACACGGAGACCCCTGCCGCGGCAGGGGTCCTTACGGTCAGACAATAAGCCCTATGCGTTCGCTGCGATTTTTTCGTTCTGAACGGAAGTAGGCTTGGCGTCGGCCTTGCGTATATCGATGCCGCCCTTGAAGAAGGCGCCGTCTTCGATGCTGATGCGAGCCGCGGCAACATCGCCGGTCAGCGCGCCTTCCGCACGGATATCAACACGATCGGTGGCGGTGACGTTGCCCTTCAGTTTGCCGAGCACAACGATTTCGCGGGCGCTGATGCTGGCATTGACGACGCCATTCTTGCCAACCGTGACGCGATTGCCGGGGATATTGATGCTGCCTTCGATCTTGCCATCGATGAACAGCGATTCAGTCCCGGTGATCTCGCCCTTGATTGAGAGGCCTTTGCTGATGGAAGCCTGCTCACCGGCAGCGGAGGCGGAAGAGGAAGAAGATGTGGTCGCGCGCGGCGTCTCAATGGATGGCTGCACGGGGGTGGGACGAACTGGCTCTGGGGTCTGGTTGGGGTTCGGTTGGCCCTGTTGGGTAGGTTTCCACATAGCGCTCAATGCAATTTCCTTTTCTGTCCTTTAAGGACCAAGGTTCCAAGGCAGGGCCACCGCGGTGGACCCGGAAATCTAAAATTGCCGAACAGCGGGACCTCTCTTGCGGGGTGAGGACGCGCGTTCGCAGTATGAAATCAGTCCTGCTCGGGCATGACCAAGCATGGTTGTTGCCGTTATTGTAAGCCGACTGGGGGAAAGATTACGAATGTGGAGAGTACGGAGGTCACGCCATACCCCGGTGTGAGAATAGTTGGAAGTGAAAACCCGAGGAATCGCTGAGATACACGGAAAAATTCCGAACCAGAAAAGGAACCTGATGCGCAAAAGAACCAGGCAACTCGCTCTGACTTGTGCTGTGGGAATATTGGCTCCAATCGGAATGATGGGGCAGGACCGTGATCAGGGCAAACCGTTTGATGTCGTGGTTCTGCACGGGCACGTCCTCGATGGGACTGGATCGCCTTGGTACTCCGGCGATGTCGGTATCCGGGATGGTCATATTGCAGCAATCGGGGACCTGGCCAACGCTCCAGCCAAGCGAAAGATCGATGCCAAGGGTAAGGTGGTCGCGCCGGGGTTCATCGATATGCTCGGCCAATCGGAAGCGACGATTCTGGTCGACCCCAGGCTTCCCTCGAAGATTTATCAAGGAATAACCACCGAAATCACGGGCGAAGGGGGTTCGGTGGCACCCCTGAACGATGCCATGATCGCCGCTGACCGGGCGGGTTACGAGCATCTTCACATCACTCCAGACTGGCGGACACTCCGGCAGTATTTTGATCGGCTGGAGAAGCAGGGCATCGGAATCAACCTTGCGACCTACGTTGGTGCGACTTCAGTGCGGCGGATGGTTCTCGGCGATGCGAAAGTTGACCCATCTCCGGCACAGCTGGAACAGATGGAGAAGCTGGTCGATCAGGCGATGCAGGATGGCGCGGTAGGCCTTTCGACTTCGCTGCAATACTCACCCGCGCCGTACGCGAAAACTGAGGAGCTGATCGCGCTGGCAAAGGAGGCTTCGAAATATGGAGGCATCTACGCAACGCACATGCGAAGCGAAGGGGATGCGGTTCTGGAGTCGATAGACGAAGCAACGCGGATCGGGCGCGAGGCGCAGATTCCTGTGGAGATCTGGCATCTGAAGGCAGCCGGAAAGGCGAACTGGGGAAAGATGCCGCAGATTGTGCAGCGGATCGATGCAGCGCGGGCTGCCGGCGTGGATGTGAGTGCAAACACCTATGCGTACACCGCGTGGTTCAACACGTTCTCGGCTTTCATTCCGCCGTGGGCACATGATGGCGGAGACGAGAAGCTTGTAGAGCGATTGAAGGATCCGACGACGCGAGCGCGAATTCGCAAGGACATGACCAGCAGGGGTAAGGATTCGGCAGGTGAGGACTGGGATAACGAATGGCAGGAGATCCCGGGACCAGAGGCGATTCTTGTGGCGGTGGTTCAGAATCCTGAACTGGTCCCGCTGCAAGGCAAACGATTGTCGGACGTGGCAGCCCTTTGGCATGAAGATGCGATCGACGCGCTATGCGAGCTGTTGATCAAGGACAAGGCATTCACTGAGGTGGCGGTTTTCGGGATGGATGAGCCCGACGTGGTGCTGGCGCTAAAACAGCCCTGGACTTCGGTGGACAACGATTCGCAGGGGACCTCGCCAGAGGGCTTGCTGGGCGCTGAGCATCCGCACCCGAGAGCATATGGGACTTTCCCGCGGATTCTGAGGAAGTATGTACGCGAGGAACATGCCCTGACGCTGCCGGACGCGATCCGGAAGTTCACGGCTCTGCCGGCGCAAAAGATGCGGCTCACGGACCGCGGAGTGCTGAAACAGGGAATGTGGGCGGATCTGGTGGTCTTCGATCCGGAGAAGATTACGGACAAGGCAACGTTTGAGGATCCTAACCAGCTTTCAGTAGGGATGGACTACGTGCTGGTCAATGGAGAGCCGGTGATCGAAGAGGGAAAGATGACGGGCAAGCTGCCGGGTAAGGTGCTGCGAGGGGCGGGATATGTGCGGTAGCTTGTCGCAGGAGCTAATGCATCGCAACAGCTCGTCGTGCATCTCTTGTTGGAACGGATAATTCATGACTGCGCATCTTCTTACCCCTTTTCAACTTCGTTCTGTGGTGTTTCCGAATCGCATCGGTGTCTCGCCGATGTGCGAGTACTCGTCTGAGGATGGGTTCGCGAATGACTGGCATCTCGTCCATCTCGGCGCGCGCGCCCAGGGTGGCGCAGGGCTGGTGATGGTTGAGGCGTCTGCGATCACACCCGAGGGCAGAATTTCCATCGGTGATCTCGGAATCTGGAAGGACGAGCATGTCGAGAAGCTCGCGCAAATCGTCCGATTCATTCATTCGCAGGGTGCGCGCGCCGGAATCCAGCTGGCGCACGCGGGGCGCAAGGGCAGCATGACGGTGCCGTTTGGCGGCGAGCGGCTGTTGACCCCGGAGCAGGGCCGATGGCAGACGGTTGCGCCGAGCGCGATTCCCTTCTCCGAGAGCTACTCGGTACCGAAGGCCCTGGATGAGACGGAGATCGCCGGAGTGGTGAATGCTTTTGCGAGTGCGGCCAAGCGTGCCAATGTGGCGGGTTTCGACTTCGTGGAGATTCATGGCGCACATGGATATCTGCTGCACGAGTTCCTGTCTCCGCTTGCGAACCAGCGCATGGATCAGTACGGCGGCAGCTTCGAAGACCGGACTCGGTTACCCATTGAGGTTGTCGATGCCGTGAGAGCAGCGTGGCCGGAGCATCTGCCGCTGTTCATGCGTATTTCAGCGACGGACTGGGTGGACGGCGGCTGGACGCCGGATGAGTCTGTTGAACTGGCGCGGAAGCTTCGCGATCACGGAGTTGACCTGGTGGATGTATCGTCGGGAGGACTGGTGCCCAACGCCAAGATTCCGGCGGGACCTGGGTTCCAGGTGCCGTTTGCGGAGCGGGTGCGCAAAGAGGCCGGAGTTCCGACCGCGGCAGTGGGACTGATCACCGAAGCATCGCAGGCGAATGAGATCGTGGCGAACGGGCAAGCTGATCTTGTATTGCTGGCGCGCGAGATGCTGCGTGATCCGTACTGGGCGCTGCACGCGGCTGAGGAGTTGGGCGAGAAGGCGAGTTGGCCAGTGCAATATCTGAGGGCCGCTCCACAAGGATCGAACTCGCGTAGCGCTGTCGAGAGATCAACGAACAGCCGAGGGGCGCGATTTTCGTCCTGATTTTCAACAGTATTCGTGATAAGGCAGCTTCGAAGCGGCCGATTTTGCTTCACTTTGGGTGCAAGCTGTGGCCTATACTTCGACTAAGCAGCGCAATCTGCTGTGTTTTGTTATGGCATCGCATCCGTCCCCGAAGCGCGCCGTCGAGATTCCCACCATCCCCGATCGTCTCTATTTCAAGATCGGAGATGTTGCGCGCCTCTTGAAAATCGAGCCATACGTGCTGCGATTCTGGGAGTCACAGTTCCCGCAGCTAAAGCCGAACAAGAGCGGTACAGGACAGCGGCTTTATCGCAAGCGCGATGTCGAAGTCGCGGTTGAGATCAAGCGGCTGGTGTACGGCGAGGGTTACACGCTCTCGGGTGCCAGGCAGGTGCTGGGCCAACAGCGGCGGGGAGATGCTTCGGCTTCCGCTCCAGCCGCGAAGCCAGCGGTCTCGAAGCCGAATCCGGTAAAAGGCGGAAAAGTGTCTGAGGTGATCGGCCGCGCGCGTGCGGAGTTACGTGAGCTTGCAGGGATGCTTGCGGTGCCGGTGGGTGCGGCCGGAAAAGCCGTCGCAATGCCCCAGGTACACTCGATCCGGCGGAAGACGCGGCCGGCGTCGATGTCGAACGCGTCGGGATCGCTGTTTGATTCGTAGCGGCTGAGTCCCTCGCCGAGCTTTCGAAGCAGATGATTAGGCCGCGAACGTCAATCACGAGCTGATGCTGGTGTAAACTAAATCAGAACCCCATGGGCCGGCTCGCTCGAGCCGGCTCGACTGTGTCGGGACGTGGCTCAGCCTGGTAGAGCACTCGCTTGGGGTGCGAGGGGTCGGCAGTTCAAATCTGCCCGTCCCGACCATCTACGAAATCGTTCAGCATCGCCCCTTCATCAAGGTCTTGCTGGCCGTCGCACAAAGCACCCGCCAATTCGCAATCTGTCGCAGCAGTTGACGGCTCCTGTCGCCGAGTTGGCGCGGAATCCATCATTGCACCCTATTTCTCCGAAAAGCGCATAATCAAATCAAAGCCGAGTCAACGTGAATGCGAACTCGCAATCGCATGAAGTGGAGCCAAGCCTTTGAGAGCTTCGCAAAAAAGCTCTCAACGATTCTTCTAAGCGCTTGCTGATCATATTCAAATGACGAAACCTAAATTCATCAATAGCTTGCAGTGAGCCACAGCTCTCAAACCTTTCAAAACAGGGTTTTTAGCCAAAAAAGGTAGGGGGGAGGGGTACCTCAACTTGGGGTACAGACCAAGGATATAGCTGACTGACAGATTGAACAGGTCTGGCTGCAACGGAAGGGCCTCCGGGGCCGTAACCCTCTGCCTGAACTGATCGCCAAGTCGAGTTTCGGGAGCTCTCAAACTCTCAGGCAAACAAAATCCCGGCCACAAGGCCGGGATCGTTTAACCAAAACTCAACCGAGCTATTGCGAAGGTGGCACATACTCCTTGGGGAGAGCGGAGCCTTCGCCGAAGAAGAACTGTTCCATCTGTTCGACGAGGAATTGCTGAGCCTGGGGCGTCCAGGGCTGGAGCCGGTACTCGTTGAGGAGCATCTTCTGATGGTCAACCCACTCGCTCCACGCGACCTTGGAGACATTCTTGTAGATCTTCTGCCCGAACTCAGAGTCGAACGGGGGCTCGTCAAGACCCTCAAGTTCTTTCTTGTACCGAACACAAAAAACGTTATGCGCCATCGTTCCTGCTCCCAGCTTTCATTGTATGGGATGAGGACGACCGGTGTTTTTAGGACTTGTTCTGAGAAGTTGGCGGGCACCTCTGGATCGATAGCACCCGCCGATAGACAAATCAGAAAGCGGCAAGTCCGTTGATGCCGGCGGATGCCGCGAGACCAGTTACCTGCCCCAGGTTCAGTAGGGTGCCGTCAGACTGGACGGAGAAGATGCCGACCGCACCCGTACCGGCGTTGAGGGTGTACACGAACTTGCCGTCGCGGCTGATCGCTGAGTCGAGGTTGGTGCTGCCGTCAGGATTGTTGCCGACGATTGTGGCAGCGATAGGATTGAGCGCTCCAGTGTGGGAGATGGTGTACCCGGCGATGTTTGAGGTGCCCGCATTGATCGCATAGAGTACGCGGCCGTTGGGGGTAATCACGGTCCAGCAGGTCGCCTGGCCGTCAGAAGGCAGAGATTGTGTGATGGGGTTGATGGTTCCGTTCCAGTTCACACGGAAGGAAGAGACCGTGTTGGCGGTGCCCGCAACAATCAATGTTCCGTTGGGAGCAAACTGGGCTGCAAACGGAGAGGGTTCGGGAGTTGTATTGGCAACAAGATCCGAGAGAGTCCCGTTGGGAAAGACCCGGAAGAGGTCGACTTTGTTCGTAGAGCTCTCGACAACCGCGAGGAACTGACCATTGGGGCTGAAGCCGAGGGAGGTTGGAGAAGTGGATGATGTGCTGAGGGCACGGGTGGAGTGCGGGACAGGCTGAAGGTGGCCGAGGAGGTCGAAGCGAAATCCAGTGACGTTGCCGTTACCTCCGGAGTTGAGCACGTAGAGGAGATTGCCGGTTTGAGAAAGCGCTGAAGGGAATGCACCGCCACTGTTCGCAATGTCGGCGAGTGCGAGATGAGTACCGTTGACGCGGAAAGAGGAGATGGTCCCACTGGCCGCGTTCACAGCGAAAAGAAGGCGGTGGTCGGGAGAGAGAATGAGAGAACCCTGCGAATGCAGCGGATCAATTGTTCCGCCACTTCCGTTTCCGCCAGTAGCAACGGTTGCGACCCACTGAAGAGAACCATCTTCGTTGCGCGCATAGGATTCGATGTGGTTGCCGTTTGCAGCGTTGGTCATCACGAACACTGCGCCTCTGCTATCTTCGGCCATTGCGTTTTGCGTCGCTGAGAATGCGCTCAAGGCGAATAGACACACGACGGGTGCGAGCTTGAAGCTCTTCATTTTCTCGTTGCTCCAATCAGGGGAAGTCGACCCTGGCACTACTCGTGGCTTCCACTCATGCGCAGCATGGCTGCGATGAGAATGGCTGAACGCACCTCATGCCGAGGGCCCTTGTGCAGAGAAGGAGTGGCGCTGCGCAGGGAAAGTTACAGCGGTTGGAAACAAAACATGGCAAATATTCCGAAGCTTATCGTGCGTGGCCGTGCCGAGATTGGAAAGAGCAGGCAGGCAGAATTTCGTGTTACTTCTCATGCACCTCTGCAATCTAACTAGATCAGTATGTGCGGCCGATTCGCTCGTCGATCAACACAGGAAGTTCTCGCCGACTGGTTCGGAGTGGAGTTGGAGGACATGCCGTTCTTCGCTCCGAGCTACAATGCCGCTCCGCAAAGCACTCAGCCGGTGGTGCGGTTGAACGAAGAGACGGGCAAGCCTGAGTTCGCGCTGATGCGGTGGGGGCTCGTTCCGTATTGGGCGAAGGACCCGAAGATCGGTTACACGACGATCAACGCGCGGGCCGAAGAAGTTACAGAAAAGCCTTTGTACCGCGAGGCAGTGAAGAAACGCCGGTGCTTGATTCCCGCGGACGCCTTCTATGAGTGGCAGAAAACATCTGAGAAAGCGAAGCGGCCTTTTGCATTTGGGCTGCAGAGCGGTGAACCTTACGCGTTTGCGGGCCTGTGGGAGCGCTGGAAGCCAAAGGAAGGCGAGCCGCTGGAGACCTTCACGATTCTCACAACCGATCCGAATGAGCTTGCCGAGCGTGTCCACGACAGGATGCCGGTGATACTGGAACCGCACGATTATCGCCGCTGGATCGAGCCGGGCGATCCGGCTAGGCTGCCGATCGATCTACTTCGGCCTTTTCCAGCCGAGAAGATGCGCAGTTGGCCCGTGAGCGACCGAGTGGGAAACGTTCGGAACGATGATGCCGAACTCTTGAATGATCGCGAACCTGAGGACCCGATCCAGGGCACACTTTTCTAGGTGAGCCGCACAGTACCGATGGGCGACCAATCCGCTGATTCAGCTTGACTTTGGATTAGCTCAGGCGGTTTCTTTAAAGTCAGCCACTACACAATACTGAGAGCAATATCGGGCGCTTATGCAGAGTTGCCGGGTGGCCGAGGCAGCGACGAAATGTGTTCGAGATTCCACGCCGCCGCCGAAAGGAAACAGCGATGACCGTGATGGACAAACCCGGAATTTCTTTCAATGCAGCGAGTGCGATTTCGTATTTCACGTTCATACCGGCAGTCGCGTTCCTTCTGATCCCTCCCTACAAGGACAGCCCGTGCGTCCGCTTCCATGCCTGGCAATCGATCCTGCTGAGCATGGTGGCATTCGCGGTGGATATCGTCCTGGGTGCGATTGCGCTGCTCACGATTTTTCTCGGCACCGCCGCTCTTGCGTATACGTTACGTTTGCTGTTTCTTTTCTGGCTTGTCCTGTGGCTGGCATGCGTGATTAAGGCATGGAATGGAAAGCGGCTGAAGCTGCCCATCATCGGCGGTATTGCCGAAAAGCTCTCATTGAAGTAGTCTTTCTGCCGAGCATGGATTAGCGTTGTGTTCTAGTCGAAGAGTGCTGCGCTAGACGCAAATTCTTGCTCTCATCTCCCCCGTTCCAATCTTCATTGAAGGTTCATGTGGAGGAGCGCCTATGTCTGATACACCCCAGTACCCACCCGTCCCCCCGCAGGCTGCGCAGAGCGGCCTTTCTGACAACGCAGCCGGAGCCCTGGCCTACTTGACGATCATTCCGGCGATCATTTTTCTCGTGATCGAGCCATACAACAAGAGCTCGTTCGTGCGCTTCCATGCGTGGCAGTGCATCTTCCTCTACGTCGTCGGGTTCGTGATTGGCTTCGTGAATGTGATTCCGATCCTGGGTCAGATCGTCTTCCTGATCGCGGTGCTCGGGTTGTTTATCGTCTGGATCATGGCGATTATCAAGGCGTTCAACGGCGTGCGGTGGGAGATCCCTCTCATCGGGAGATATGCGGCCAAACAGGCGGGAATCTGACGCAAAAGGCGCCGACGCTCAGCGGCGCCCCCCGCGCTTGTTAAAGGAGCGGCTCTTCTTAGACCGAAGTCCTGCTGACTCTTTGGGCCGGCTTGGCTTCGTCTTCTTCGAAGCCTTCGGCAATTTTTTGCCAGTCAGCGGAATGCCTTCCTCGATGATCGAGAACTGAAGACGCCGCTCCTGCGCAAGAATGCGGTCGAGGATGACCTGTACGCGGTCGCCCGCGCGAAAGCGACGACCCCAACGCTCTCCCAGAATTTCATGGGTGTTCTCCCGCCAGGTGTAGCGATCGTCGCGAAGACTCTCGATTGGCACCAGGCCTTCGACGAAGAGGTCGGTCAGTTCGACAAACATCCCGTATTTCGTCGGGTTGAGCACAAGAGCAGAGAACTCCTCGCCGACTCGATCCTGCATGAATCGAACTTTCTTCCATTCGACCAGTTCGCGTTCGGCTTCGGCGGCGCGGCGCTCGGCCTGGCTGGATTCCTCGGCGATTTGCGCCAGTTCAGCTTCGGCGATGGGCGGCTCACCGTGAAAACCATTTGCGTCGCCGCGCTTTTTCCCATGAACGATGACGATGCCCTTCAAACCTTCATTGGGGTGTGTCCAGGGAGACGCGTGGCGATCCGCTGCGACTTTGGCGTGCCCGTCGACTCCTGAACGGAGAAGTGCCTTCGTGATGCGGTGCACGATGAGGTCGGGATAGCGGCGGATTGGCGAGGTGAAATGGGTATAGGTCGGAGCAGCAAGGGCAAAATGGCCCTCGTTGATTTCTGAGTAGCGTGCCTGGCTGAGCGAGCGCAACATGAGGTAGCTGAGGATGCGTTCTTCGGGCTTGCCTTCAATGCGGGAAGCGAGTTTCTGGTACATCTTCGGAGTGACGGCAATGTCTTCAGGAACCTCGTGCGTGCGTACCTGACGCCCACTGCGTTGAGAGTCGCGGCGGTCTCCGCGGGTCTGGATGCGCCTGACCGGGAGTGCGCCAAGGCCGAGCGTGTAACCGAAGCTGGCGGCTTGTTCCTCGAACTGAACCACGCGGCGAGGGTCGGGTTTCTCATGGATTCGATAGAGCGACGGCACGCCGAGATCTTCGAGCCACGTAGCTACGCATTCGTTGGCGGCGAGCATGAATTCCTCGATGAGGCGATTCGCCCATGTACGCTCGGCACGCGTAACCCCACGCATTTGGCCCTGTTCGTCGAATTCGATGACCGGCTCGGGTAGATCGAAGTCAATTGACCCGCGTTCCTCTCGTCGCTTGTTCATGAGGACTGCGAGGCGCTTCATGCGCTCAAAATGGGGGACCATGTTGGTGTAGTGCATTCGCGTCGCAGGATCGCCGTCGAGAATCGCGTGGACGTCGGTGTAGGTCATCCGCTCAGCGGATCGGATAGCGCCTTCGACTATCTCGAAGCTTTCGATCCGGCCGGTGGCGCTGAGTTGCATGACGCAACTCAGGACAAGGCGATCTTCCTTCGGCCGAAGACTGCAAACGTCAGTTGACAGCTCCTGTGGAAGCATTGGAATTGCACGATCGGGGAAATAGACGCTGGTGCCTCGAAGGCGCGCTTCAAGATCGAGGTCTGTTCCCTCACCGACGTACTCTGAAACGTCGGCAATATGCACCTGAAGCTCGAACCCGCCGTCGGATCGATCGCTGACGAGCACGGCGTCGTCGAAGTCACGCGCGGTTTCGCCATCGATCGTAACGATGGGCAAATCACGGAAATCCCGGCGGCGATTGATTTCGACCTGATCGATGACTGCGACGGCGCGGGCTTCGGCGAGAACCTTCTCGGGGAAAACGCGGGGGAGCTGGTGCTTGCGAATCATCATCTCGACGTCCACGCCGAAATCATCGGGATCGCCGAGTACTTCGATCACCCTGCCGAACGGTGGACGCGTGGGGGTCGGCCAGCTGGTGATTTCGACGTCGACAACCAGGCCCTCCAGATCCTCATAGTGCACCGGAGCCGCAGCCTCGCTTCCGATCACGCGATGGGGAGTCGATACCTGCTCTGAAGTCGGGATCTCCTGGCCGCGAGGAATCACGATGGGCTGAGTCATTCGGTCGTCGAATGGAACAAGTTGGTGCCCTTGCTCGCGGTCGGATCTCGCGTAATGGAAGATACCAACGACCGTGGGATTGCGACGTTCGAGGATGCGAGCGATACGGCCGAGACGACGCCCATCGGCGCGAGGCGGCGCGAGCTCGACAAGCACCTGATCGCCCTGCATCGCGCCATTGATTTCGTCGGGAGGAATGAATACGTCATCATCCTTTCCCGAACCTTGGCGCGCGTTTGGACGCACGAACCCATAGCCATCGCGATGCAGATCGAGGCGGCCTGCCAACAAGTTGTCGCGCGAAGCCCCGCTGGATTTCCTGGGGAGACTCCAATGTTCCCGGTCGGTCTTGACGAGGTCGCCGCGTGCAGTGATGCGGGCTAGCTGCTCCAGCAGCAGACGGCGCTCGCGTCCGCCGCCCAGCCCCAGTTCGCGGACGAGCTGCTTATAGCCTGCTTTCCCACCGGCAGAACGCGCAATCTGCGCCAGCAATTCACGATCGTTCATACGTCAAGAGTAGAGCAAAGCCTTGTTGGGACAGCTTCTCTCTTGAAACAAGTTGCAGGGCAGAGTGATAGAGATGCTTCGATTTTGAGACGCCGCGCCTGGAAAGCACGGCCCGCTCTCCGCGGGTGGAAGTTCCAGCTATTGCTTTTTGAGTACTGCGGTTCCCTTCTCATCCATCAGAATGGCGCTCTCAAGCTTGCGGAAGTCGGTGGCGCGGGAGGCGGGAAGCTCAACCTGCTTCAAGATCAGCTCGCGTTCGTAGTGGAGCTGGCCGCCTTTGGCCGTGACAGTGGAATGGTAGCTCGCAAAATCGAGATCCACGGCGACCGGATCCGGTGTCTCGTCGACAACATAGCCGGCGGGTAAAGTGATGTCAAAGCTATCGCGCCATCGTCCGGTCGCGCTCAGATCGATGGGAACGGTACGTGGTTTGTCATCGAATGCGATTGCGTCAGAACCGACGACGCGAGGCCGCACCAGGAGCAACGACCCGGCTTGGTGCGCATATTGCGGGGCCGTGAACTTGTAGTGAACTTCCAATGGCTTGTCGAGCTCAGCAGGCTGCACGTACTGGAACGAGTTCAAGACCACCCCCGGAACATCGTGCGCAACCGAAGTCTCGAGAGCCTGGCGGCGCTCCTTCTCATCCGTGTTCTTCAAGGTGAGACGGATTTCGGCGCCTTCCGCACCGTCGTGAGTTACGTCCACCTGCCCTGTGAGACCGCCGTCGGCTGTGAGACTGAACAATCCCTTGCGTTCGTTACCGTTCGCGTCAGGTGGCAGAATCGGCAGAGCCAAAACTTGGCTGGCCGGACCCGCTGAGAGGATGCCATAGCCTCCCTGCAGGTAAGAGGGAAGATTGCCGACCGGGGTACGCTCATTCGTAGGATCGAAAATCAGGTAACGCCTGCCGTCGTGTCCCTTGGTGATGGCCATCAGGCGCGGATCGGTCACGTCCGCTGGAACTTCGATGGCCGTAATCATGTGATTGCCATAAAGAGAAGGAGCGTCTGGATCGACGATGCCGCGTCGATCGTCCACAGGCATGTAGTAGGCGTTGATACCCGCCACGCGCAGCATTGCAATCAGGAGCGTGGTTTTGTCCTTGCAATCTCCGTAGCGATTACGGAAGATATCTCCCGCGTGGTTCGCCTGGAAACCGCTGATCCCTCTGGAAACAACAAAGTAGCGGATGTTCTTCTGGATACTATCTGTGATCCGGCTGAGCTTGGTGTAAAAATCCGGAGCACCCCCAAGGAGCGACTGGGTAAAGGAAGTGATCTCGGGTGATGGAAGCGGGCGATCTGCTTCCAGGCCAGTGACCCAGGCGCCGATCGCTTTCCATTCGTTGTCATTGCCCTCGACTGCAGCATCACCCCACTGCACGCTCATGCGCGCGGCCAGTGCTTCCCACTCGGGGTGAGAAGGAATGTTCCGGAGCTCGAGGGCGGGCATATCTTTCAATTCCCAGCGCCAATGATTGGGAGCAACTTCGACAGCGGGAACGGCCTTGAAACTGTGCCAAGCCTGCGCGTGAACGCCGCCCGGGGGAAGATCAATCTCCAGAGCCTGGAAGACAATGGGAATTCCCTGCTGAATGCGCCATACCTTCTCGTGCATGTAGGGTCGCAGGACCTCTTCCGATTCGCAGAAGATTGTTGCGCCAACATCAACTGCCGGCGGATGCACGATGCGCTCCTTATAGGTGGAGAGCATGACAGGGATCTGCGTATCGCCGGCTTCGGCGAAATCTGTATCCTGAGCCATGTACTGCTTTTCATCCGCCGCTATCGTCCAAACCCGAAAGTAGTTGATTTTTTCATCTACGTCGTAGCCGACGGCGCAGGTGTTGTGCCGGCCCTGGGGCTTAAGAATGCGGATGGCTTCGCGCTCTCTCTCCGTGGGGCGGCCGCTGGCATCGATGGTTTCCACGTATTCGTCATAAAGGATGACAGCAGATGCGTCCTTTGCGTAGTCCGGCGTATGGGTCTTGTTTGCCTGAACGGCCCAGTCAGGCAGGGGCTGATTTTTACCGAAAATACCTGCTGAACCTGAAGCGGGCGCCGCAGCGAATAATGCAGCCACAAACAATGGCTGAACACGGATGATCCTTCGGAGACCTAAGTTCATCTCAGTTTCCCTTGGCTGTTTGCGATCTGGTTAGCACCAGCTGCTGCTGATCGGCTGCCGCGACCTTCTGATAGAAGTCGTGTAGATCGCCATATTCTTTCGAATCAAGGATTGTGAAGTTGTAGCCGACAGTACGCGTCGTGACAACGTCACTTCCTTTGACCGATGAAGAAGACTTGAAGGCCGCGTGATTCGCCCAGGCTATGGATGCCGCGGCAGGCGGGTTGTCGACCGTAAACTCGACAGGCAGGTGATACGTAACTTCATCCTGATTCATTTCCGCAAAGTGAACATCGATCGACGTGGTTCTCTTGTCCTGCGCAACGAACGGATGGCTGGCGTGGGATGCGAAGAAAAGCTCGGGTAGAAACAGGTGCTTCCCCGTAACGTTTGCCAGATTTCCTGACACGTCGACCATCGCCAACAGGTTCGATTCGTAATCAGACAAGCCGAGGAAATGATTGAAGTCTGCCTCGACGCCTTCTGGGAGGTCCTTGCGTATCGACTCGTTGAATTGCTTCTTTATCTCGCTTTCGTCATTCTGCAACGTCAGCTGACGCCAGCGAAGAGCCTCTTGTCCGCGCATAATGTAGCGGATCGTGCCCTTCACGTTGCCTGACGAGTCGATGGTGAGATTGGCAATTCGATCTGTGATGTTTGCCGTGTACGGAGTTGCGGGTGTGGTGCCGGCTCCGATTCCCTTCTCACTTTCGCGGAAACCGGCGGCAACGGAGTGTTTCCAGTGGAGGAGTCCATACGGACACATTTTTTGGCCGGGGTCGAGGTAGAACTCCTTCCCGCCAATGTTGACCAATACCACGTAATCGTCGAGCTGAGATGTTGAGAGGAGTGTGGGATCGAAAAGTGCGCGATTGCGATTGACAACCTGCATCGGGTACACATGAAGCCCAGCGGCGCGAGCGAGAGCGATGTAGAGCAGCGCGATCTCATCTGAAGAGCCTCTTTTTTGCTTCCAGACGTCTTCAGCATCTTTTACCTTTTTCAACTTTTCATTTTTCAGTTCGGCCTTCGTCTTCTCCCGCGTGAAGTCGGTGTTCTCGAGCTTCATGACTTCGGCGTAGATCTTGCGCGATTTTTGATCCTCAGTGTCGGTAGGCGCGACGATCTGTGAAACGGCCTCCTTGAGAACCTTGGAGGGATCGGCAAAGTGATCCGCCTCCTTCTGCCAGCGATTCCCTTCCTTTAGCCAGAACTCACCGCCCGTAGTGTACTGGGTGTAATAGAACTGCACGCGCCAGTTCACGGCATTCTGCGGAGGCATCCAGTCTTCAGACAAACTGGCCGGGATGTCATTGAGATCGAGAGTAAACTTTTCGTCGATCTTGTGAATTACCTTTCCACCGATTCCCCCGATGGAGCTGTACATCAGATGGTTCAAAAGATCGCCACGGCTATTGGTAATGTATCCGCTGTCCTTCGAAGGCTGGAATTCGTAGTGTGCTCGATGAACGTAATATGGCTGCATCACTTCCCAGTCCGGCGAGGAGACGGTATTGTCGTCATAGCGGATCTGGAGTTTGTACTCGAGGATGCTGCCCACTTCAACGCTAGGCAGCGTGAAGACCATGGTGTTGATCTGGAAGTCCTTGGTCTTGAGATCCATCAAGTCTGACGGCTTGGCAGTCAGAGGGATGATGGTGCCATCAGAGTGGATGGTGCGCCCCCTGATATCGGTGACCTTAAAATTTCCGTGCTCGTAGGGCGTGCGGACTGTTGCCAGTTCTTTTCCCTTTTCGCTCAGCACTTTGATTCGTGCATAAATCGCGTGGTAGTGCAGGCTGTCATCCGTCGTTTCTTCGCGATAGAGATAGACCGCATCTGCGCCCGGCGCTTTAGGGTCGGCAGTCATCTCCAGTTCTTCCTTGGTGGGCGCCGGGAACTGGGCGCGAAGAGTCGATGGAACAGCGAACGACAGGCAACAGAGCGAAAACAGCAGGTGTTTCAGCCGCATGGAATTTTTTTGTCCTTAGGAAGGAATCGTTGGAAGTGTACCGCAGTTTTGGCCGCGTGTCCGACCGATTCCTTGCCACCTTCGGGCTATTTCAATCAATTGAAACTACTGAATCACGGTCAGGTGCGAGGGCTCGAACGCGCTAAATCACAGCAGAGCATCCCGGGAAGGACGATACACTTGAGGCGCCTGAAAATCGAAGTAAGAAGGAAACGTATTCATGGGCATCTTGAAGTGGGCAGGAGTGTTTCTCCTGTTTCTAGTGGCTTTTGGGGGACAGCAGGATCTGTCTGCGCAGTGGAATCCACCGAATCCGGTGGTGAGTTTCGAGAAGCAATCGAACGGCCTGCAAGTCCGTCAGAAAGCGGGCATGCTGCGCCTGGAGGTGGATGCGCCAGATGTGTTGCACGTGACGTATTCGCCGTTGGATGGAGTTGTTTCCCACCCCGCAGATGGTGTGGTGGTCAAAAAAGACTGGCCTTCCGCTTCCTTTGAGGTCACGTCAGACCAGAAATCAGTGACGCTCTCCACCGCCAAGCTGAAGGTTGTGGTCGAAAGAGAATCAGGCGCGATGCAGTATGAGGACCCCGCCGGCAAGCAGCTGACGACTGAGGCTTACCGGTCGCTGAAACCGGCGGAGGTTAACGGAGAGAAGACCTTCCATGTGGAGTCGTTCTTTTCTATTTATGGCTCTCATGAAGGACTCTATGGACTGGGACAGCATCAGGCCGGAGTGTGGAATTATCGCGGTGAGACGGTGGACCTGTCACAAGAAAATACGCAAATTGCGGTGCCGCTTCTCGTTTCGACAAACGGGTATGGGATCTTCTGGAACAACTCTTCGCGAAGTCGCGTGAACAACCGATTTGTGCACTCGCTCTATCTAAGCGCCGAGGTCGCGGACCGCATCGACTACTACTTCATTTACGGTCCCGACGCCGACCAGATCATCGGCCGGTATCGCGAGCTTACCGGCGAGGTGCCGCTTTTTGGCCGCTGGGCGTATGGATTCTGGCAGTGCAAGAACAAATATCAGTCGCAAGCCGAGATCGAGGGAGTTGCGGCGAAGTATCGCTCGCTCCACATCCCCGTGGACAACATCGTTCAGGACTGGTTCTGGTGGGTAACGATGGGCGAGATGAAGTGGAACTCCAAGTACCCCGATCCACAAGGCATGATCAACAAGCTGCACGACGAACACTTCCATCTGATGGTCTCAGTGTGGCCCTTTTTCCGGCCCGGAACCAGCGTGTATGACGAATTCGACAAGAACGGATGGTTTATCGCGAAGACGCTGGTTGGTGGATTCCATCCGCAGGGGCAGGCACTCTACGATGCAACAAATCCGCGAGCTAGAGCTGAATACTGGAAGAACATCGACACGGCACTGTTCGCGAAGGGAGTAGATGCGTGGTGGCTCGATACGGACGAGCCTGAGACCGAGGGGCGCGAAGACAACATCCTGGTGGACCACAAGCTGCACATCGGCTCAGGGGCACGGTACGCGAACATTTACCCTCTGTGGCATTCGGAAGGGGTTTCGCAGGGACAGCAGCAGGCGTCCGACAAGAAACGAGTCTTCATCCTTTCGCGGTCGGCCTATGCCGGATCGCAGCGTCTTGGTGTGACGGCGTGGTCGGGCGATGTGCTGAGCGACTGGGAGACTTTCAAGCGACAGATCCCGGCCGGCCTGAATTACTCGATTTCGGGGATGCCCTATTGGACCACGGATATTGGTGGCTTCATTTCAGGTGGAAACTTGAACGATCCAAAGTTCCGCGAGCTTTTTGTGCGGTGGTTCCAGTTCGGTACGTTCTCGCCGATTTTTCGCGTTCATGGAACGCGATATCCAGATGAAAACGAGCTTTGGTCGTATGGGCCCGACGCGCAGAAGATCCTCGTGGATTATGACAATCTGCGCTATCGGATGATGCCCTATATCTACTCGCAGGCGTGGCAGGTGTCGAGCAATCACGGAACGCTCATGCGTCCCCTGGTGATGGATTGGCGCGAAGATTTGGAGGCGCAGAACACGGGAGATGAATACCTTTTCGGTCCGGCAATTCTGGTGAGCCCGGTAACGACCCAGGGAGTAACAAGTCGGCGAGTGTATCTGCCCAGGGCGACCTGGTACGACTTCTGGACCGGGAAGAAGATTGAAGGCGGAAAATACGTAGACGCTGAAGCACCGATCGAGAAGCTGCCGCTCTTTGTCCGGGCTGGATCCATCATTCCCATGGGGCCAACGATGGAGTGGTCGACGCAGAAACCAGCTGACCCCATCGAGATTCGCGTATATCCCGGAGCCGACGGGGACTTTACACTCTATGAAGACGAAAACGACAATTACGATTACACCAAGGGGCTGCACGCACTCATTCCGATACATTGGAACGATGCAACGAAGACCCTGACGATCGGCGCGCGGGATGGTAGCTTCCCGGGCATGTTGAACAAGCGCCGGTTCAATGTGGTCATGGTTGGGCAAGAGCGCGGTATTGGAATCGAGGGTGCCGGGACGACCAGCAGCATTGATTACTCAGGGAACCGGGTCGAGGTGAAGCCGTAAAGCGATTGCGTCGTCAAGAAGGACCCTTGCTGCTCAGTGATCACTGCGCATCTCGAGCGAGTCGTGCTTCCAGCATGGTGGAAACAAGCGCCAAAGGCAGGCCAACGACGTTGAAGTAGCAGCCCTCGACCCGGGGAATCCATTTGCCGGCGTATCCCTGGATGCCATACGCGCCGGCCTTATCCATCGGTTCGCCGGTGGCCACGTAGGCGGAGATCTCTTCGTCTGTCAGGGTGAGAAACTGCACTCCCGTGACTTCAGCCGCAACCTCAGTGCCACTTGCAGATGTGATTGCCAAACCCGTTATCACACGGTGAGTGCGGCCTGAGAGCATGCGTAACATGCGAGCGGCATCCGACGCATCCTCGGGCTTGGCGAGTATATGGCCATCCAGCGTGACGGTAGTATCGGCGCCCAGAATGATGGCCTCAGGATCGCGTACTTTCGCATAAACCGCCTCTGCTTTGTCGCGGGCCAGGCGAACAACATAGGCGATCGGATCCTCCATTGGACGTGTGTCTTCATTGACGTGAGCGGGAAATACTTCGAAGGTGAAACCCGCCTGCACGAGCAGTTCCCGACGCCGCGGCGATGCAGATGCAAGAATGAGTCGGCGCATGTAGTCTCTTCAGCTTAACGCTTTCATAAGGACAGGCAGCGCAGGTCCGGTGCCGGTGTACGATCAGAGTCAATGATTTTCGCAGATCGAGAGCTAGCCAAGCGGCTTGAGGCCGCCGAGGGGTACGGATGCGCGCAGTTTGCAGAGGCTCGGAAGAATCTCGATCCGCAGAGCTCGTCTATCTGGACGAGTTGCGCAGGAGCCACTGTTGTGTTCGACGGAGTGGACGCACCGACTACGCAGACGTTCGGGCTAGGCATGTTTGAGGAACTCACTCCAAAGGCACTCGACGAAATTGAGCGGTTCTTTTCAGAACGTGGCGCTGAAATCATGCACGAGGTTTGCCCTTTTGCAGGGACAGGGACGCTGGGGTTGCTATGTAAGCGCGGGTACCAACCATGTGAGATCAGCAACGTGATGTATCGGACAGTTGAGAAAAGCGGCGAAGCGCTTCCTCCTGACATTCAAGTGCGCATGGTTTCCCAGGATGAAGCGCAGCTTTGGAGTTCCATCAGCGCGTGTGGATGGACACATGAGCATCCAGAATTTGAGGATTTCGTACGTGATATGGGAGAGGTGTGTGTGGCGCGGGAAAACAGTCCGTGCTTCCTTGCCGAGTTTCACGGGGCACCCGGTGCCGCCGGAGCTCTCATCTTGCATCAAGGAGTCGCGCTCTTTGGGGGTGCGGCTACTGTGCCCGAATTAAGACGGCATGGGTTGCAAGCGGCCTTGCTGCAAGAGCGGATGAACTACGCTGCTGAGCGGGGGTGCGATCTGGCCATGATGGTGGCGGAAGCGGGCTCGAATTCACAGAGGAATGCGGAACGTAAGGGATTCCGCGTGGCCTACACACGGCTGAAGTGGCGATTGACTCATAGTGAAAACGTTGGGCGATCTGGCGGGTGAGGATACAGAGTCATAGCGTAGATACGTGCGAGCTCTGATGGCGACAGTTCTTCAAGGTTAGGGGCGCAACCGCGATCGGCCGGTCCCTTGTTTTGCCCTGTTCCGATCCTATAAAGTTGCGTCGTCACTTTGAGCGTAGCCAGAGGAGAAGTTGATGGAAGGCATATCCAAAGAACGACGCGATTTCCTGAAGCGGGCAGGACTTGCGGGATCATTCGCCATGATGCCAATCGCCAACGAGGGTTGGGGTCTGGGCAGGGATTCCAAAAGTATCGTTGAGGACGCAGTGATTCCTCAGCAATCAGAAGAGCCGCCCAAGAACCACATCAAATTCGCAGTCTGCGGGATGAGCCACGACCACATCCATGGAATGGTGGGGGCTATCCAGCGCGGTGGGGGTGAACTGGTTTCAGCCTGGGGCGGCGAGGAAGACAAGATTAAGGCGTTCGCCAAGGGCTTTCCTGGTGCCAAGATCGTCAAGACCCAGGACGAGATATTGAACGATCCTTCAGTCCAACTTGTCCTCAGTTCGCAGATAGCCAGCGAAAGAGCCCCGCTTGGCATTCGTGCGATGAAACAAGGCAAGGATTTTCTCTCGGACAAGCCCGGAATCACTACGCTGGAGCAGTTGGCGGAAGTTCGCAAGACGATTGCGCAGACCAAGCGAATATACGGAATCATGTACAGCGAACGGCTGGAGGTGAAGGCAGCCGTATATGCGGGCGAACTGATCCACCAGGGTGCGATCGGTAAGGTGATCCAGACAATCAATATCGCACCACACCAGATCTATCAGCATGGAGGAACTGCCGGCGGGGGAGGCGGAAGACCCGACTGGTTCTGGAACCCGGAACAGTACGGCGGGATTCTGTGCGATATCGGCTCCCACCAGGTAGATCAATTTCTGTACTACACGGGATCAACGCAGGCCGAAGTCGTGGAATCGCAGATCTCAAACGTGCGGCATCCCGAACATCCGAAGTTCCAGGACTTCGGCGATATGGTGCTGCGCGGAAATCGCGGATTGGGATACGTGCGTCTTGACTGGTTTACGCCTGATGGGCTCGGAACATGGGGCGATGGACGCCTTTTCATTCTGGGCACAGACGGCTACATTGAGGTCCGCAAGTATACGGATGTTGCGGTGAAACATCAGGGGAACAATCTGTTCCTGGTTGATAAGAACCAGGCCAGATACATCGATTGCTCGAACATGCCTTTGCCATTTGGACCGCAGTTTGTATCTGACATTGTCAACCGCACGCACACAGCGCAGGATCAGGATGAATGCCTGCTCGCCGCGGAGCTTGTGATCAAAGCGCAACGGAATGCAAAGTTTGTAAAGCTGGAAGAGTAGAGATGGAGAACCGATCGAGGGCCGGCCGAGTAACAAGGCGAAGATTTCTAAAGTTCGAACGCGCCGCCGGTGTTGCGCTCGGATTTTCGACACTTCTGCCTCGCAAATCTTTTTAGTCACGTGCGGTGGAGAATGTCTCCGTTTGCGATAGTGCGCGGACAGCACGTTGACACGGCATCACTGTGCGTCCGAGTGACATGAACTCTTCACTCAAATAGGAGGTTCTTTGGAATCGACAGCACGACGCATCTTTAGCATCATCCTTCTTCTTTCGATCCCCGTTGTTTCTATGCAGGGCCAGACGGGACACAGTAGTGCGCATCCTGGTGCACGCTCAGTCATGGATGCGCATAATTGCTACCCCTACTGGGAGTGGTGGCACGACCGCATCGACCGGGCGCTCTCAAAGGGTACTCCAGTTGCAATCGAGCAGGACCTCGGCTGGTACACCGATCCCAAGACTGGCCGCAGCTGGTCCGTCGTTACGCATGGAGATCCAATCACCGGACACGAACCGACGATGGACAAGTACTTTTTTGACCGGGTTCGCCCTATCATCGAAAAGGCATTGCGAAATGGTGACCATGGCGACTGGCCGCTGATCACTCTCAATCTCGATTTCAAAGACGACACGCCCGAACACCTCTCTGCAGTGCGCGCCCTCCTTTTGAAATATCGCTCCTGGATAAGCGAGGCTCCCAAAGGACGCGATCCAAACGCGGTGCAGCCTCTCGTCGTCCGTCCCATTCTGGTGTTGACCGGGGAGTCGGACGCGCAGCAGACCGTGTTTTACGATCAGCTTGGTTCAGACGATCCCGTTCTTGCATTTGGCGCGATTCACAGCATGAACAAGGACTTCCATGCCGCTCCTGAAGCTATCGACTCTGAGAAGGCGACGAACTATCGGCGGTGGTGGAATAACCCTTGGCGAGTGGTTGAGCCTGGCGGCCAGCAGCACGCGGGCGAATGGACTGGCGAAAAGATGCTACGCCTGAGAGCTCTTGTCGAACGCGCCCATGCCAATGGACTGTGGATTCGTTTCTATACCCTCGACGGCGCTACAGAGGATGAGCTCAGCTGTCATGGCTGGTTTCACAGCTACAACTTTGGCAACATCACGGCAGTTCGCCAACGGTGGGAGGCCGCCATCAGCGCCGGTGTTGACTACATCGCTTCCGATCAATACGAGCTTCTCGCGGAAGAGGTCCGCCGATCAACCGCTGTACACGGTCAGGCTTCACATTAGATCGATTGCACAACATTTTCATCGCACGATGGTCATTTGAGAAGTACTGGAAAAGACGCGCGAACCGTTTGGGATAAATGGAAGAGGGAAGCTGAATGTGTAGCTTACAGTAACTTTGACGATGCAGTTCGGGCTATTCGAGCCATCCGCTGTATCACACCCATCGCCTGAAGAGGTCGTGCCTGGCCAAACGGTGGAGATGTTCATGCTGGAGAGCGCCAGACCTGGCGGCACGGCACTCTTTATATAGTTTGAGACGTCAGTGCTTGAGGCTGTACAGTCCAACTGGTTGCTGGTGCAGGACGCCCCATTCCAACTGGAGCCGCGAACACTCCCATAGCGGGCACCCTCCTCGGCTGCATTCGCCACAAAGTGCGCCGCATAGAGCGCAAACGAGACATACATGATCATGAAGGCGGCCGCGACCCAGACAGAAAAGGCCAGGGCAAACTCAACCGCCTCACTTCCATTCTCATCCCGTAGTTGGCAGACCAGATGCGTCCGCACCCTATCCGGCGCAGTTCTTACACCGTCACGCGCGGAAGTAGTGAGGAGTCTCACGACCTAGTTTCCACCAGCGCGCAAGCGAAACTCTCGCGTAATGTTCATAGACGACGGAAGGCCGGGATATCCAAAAACAGTACGGTAAGGGGTGGTTACGCTGACATCGACGTAGGTCACATAGTTATAGGTGCAAGTTGGAATTGTTGCGCAGGAATCCACGGCCGAGGTCCCATCAGAGCACTCGCAGCCATATGTCGCGGTTGCTGTCACACTCGAAAGGTTCGAAGCACCGGCCTTCGCAGCTTGCACCATACCATCTGTGTCGCTCGGATTCTCTAGTCCGTGGATCGCGCCTGCGTGGGCGGCTGAGGCAACTTCGATCGCTGTATAGAACCCTCTGGCTAAATCCACAACTGGGATGAGCATCAACAGAAAAAGAGGAAGCACGATTGCCAATTCAACGAAGCTAGCGCCCTCTGCGTCGACTATGACTCGAATGAGACGGAGACATTTATTCCACATGGCAGCTTCCTTCTCAATCATTGAACAAGGGCCACATTGTTGCCATTCAAGGGAGAGCCCTCTTCCAGAGCTGAGTAATCGTCTCCGAACACACTGCCAACGGCGACATTTAGATGAATGTCTTTGGCGACCAGGATGTTGTACGCGGAGGATATTGCGCTCACGCCGTAGCTTACATCTCCGTCGGGAAGATAGATTGCGCCTTCCAACTTGCTGCTGTTGATAAGATTCGCGACAAAGACGCCGGTAGATGTTATACCGTGCGCCTGGAAGAACAGGATTCCAGAATACGTTCCGCTCGTGGGTGCTGAAAGCGATACGTTGCTCAGACTGAGATAAGAGGAACCTGTAACCGGCTCGACAACCATTAAGCTGCCGTGACTTCCCGCGTTGTAGAATGTGACCCCGTTGCCCGTGATGGACGTGAGCAGATTCAGCGTGATGTTCAATCCACCGGATGTAACTCCCAAGAGGCCGGGGCCATCCCTCAAAATGTATGTTCCAGGATTAAACTTGATATTTGAAGCAATCGCCGCCGTAATTGCGATACCTCCGCAATAGACTCCGGGATTGAAAGTGACGTTTCCGCCAAGCAGTATATTGACTGCCGAGGAAGAGCCAGAATAGGGCGATGAGGTGCTAGTCCCGCAAGCGGCGTTGGCATTGGACGGCGCAGGTAGATAGGCCAGCGGATCTGCGGGAGTCGGCGTCGCCTGGTAGGTCCTTGGCTTTGATGCCGCCAGGCAGAGCAGGCCCTCCGACCCGCCCGAGACACTAATCCGGGGGGCATAAAGAAACGCACCAACCACGCAGGTCAGAGCACCCGCGGACCGAGACTCATCAACGATGGGACACCGTGATTTGACGATCACTCCTACAAGGATGGTGAGCGCCGGGCCTGAAGGATTAAGGGCGTAAATGCATGGCCCCCCCAGGCCGTGAGCTGCTTCTGCTCGCGCTTTGACGGTTACTGTCTTCAATCCAACAAGAGAGGCGAAATATGTATGCACTGGCTGCGAGACCACCGCTTCTGCATAGGTTGCTTTGCCCTTGTTTGGATCGGTGGCGATTGCACATGGGGGATTATTCAGGGTCAGAGTTATCCCGCTCTCGGTTCCGCTGGAGCAGTTGGTGATGATGGTATCAGCGGAGAGTCCATTCTCCTGCAGAGCGCCTTGAGCGGCCGACTGCATCGCCGTGCAGACCATCGTGCCATCACAGGTTCTTGCCTCGAGAGCGGCAGCCAGTGCCGCTGCGTCCACGGCGCCCTGTAGATTACGTTTGACGAAAAGGAAGTGTCCGAAATCGATTGCAAGGCCAAGAATGGCAATGAAGAAAACCATGCAGAGAGAGGTCGTCACAAGAATCGACCCGCGCTCATCAGGCATCGTGCGTCTGATCTGCATAGCCTTCGTCCAACCCGCAGCATTTGATTTCGCACGCTAAAGTTCTCGCGCGATATGTTGGGGCCGCTTCCTTCTGCTCGTCTGAGTAGTACCCACTGAGTGGTCTAGTGCCACCTCGACAAACGAACACTGATTACGAACGCTATGGGGAATCGTGAGTTAACAATAGAACTTTGCGGATATGAGAATCACATATCCGCAGGACCGTGTGAATACGACTGAGGTGGGAGGAGTTACACGCGATATCGGAGTTAGTAGAAACTGAATCTGGCAGCTCGCCACTTACCCGGCCAGATCGCACCTAAAGCGCATGCATAGATATCACCCCCGATATCATGAATGCAATCTGACTTAGCCAGTCTTTCGCGCCATAAGGGGTTGGGTAGAGCTGCCATTCATCTGCTCTGGCCAGGAAGTATGCTCCAGGCGCGTGATCTTCTCTGCAACTGCCAGACTGATGAACTGGTTCAAGGATAGCCCTTCTCTCTGCGCGATCTCAATTGCCTGGCGACGCGTAGTGAAGGGGAGACGGAGGGGGAAGCTGATAGGGCGGCTAATTTCCTTACTCACTTGGGCGACCTCGCAAACAAAGACCTTCAGTGGTACACGGCCGATAGTACCGGCAATGTTATCCCCGACCAAATGACTAACGTGATGGAGTACGCGGCTGAATCGCATCTGAGGCTCGTACTTTCGACTGTACCGTATGTGCGCCCGGCTCCGCTCAGTCGAAGCCTATCCCTCGTATTCAGCAGAAAACGCATGTCATGCAGAACATAGCACGGAAAACAGGGTCTAAGAGAGTACGACCTTGATGCCGGGAATAGTCGAGTGGCGCTATCAGGGTTTCCCTTGTTGGTTAGTTAGTTATTTAAGGGTTTCCCTGATTCACCGAGATTACTATGGGCTATCGAGCTTTGATGAGAAAGTGCGATAGCCCCGGTTTCGATCGGTGGTGGGGCGTTCCGATTTGATTCTTCGCTTACTCGACTACGAATTGGGCTCGCCGGTTTTGCTGGAAGCAATCATCGTTTTCTTCGGAACAGAATGGACGCTCTTTTCCGTAGCTGATGACCTCGATGCGAGACGGCTCAACGCCTGCGGACATCAATGCGCTACGGGTGGCCTCCGCCCGCTCCATCCCGAGAGCAACGTTGTACTCTGCGGATCCCCGCTCGTCTGCGTACCCGGCAATGGTGATGCGAACGCTGGGATGAGCCACCAGGAATGCGGCGTCATCCAGCACCGCACGCGTGGCATCTGGCCGCAGGTCGGCCTGATCATAGTTGAAGAAGACATCGCGCAGGCTCTTCTGGGCCGCCACTTCAAAGCTATTGTCGCCCGGCGGCGCTGCCACCTTCGTCATGAGTTGCTGCTTCTGATCCTGCTCGTTGGCAACCTGAAATTCTACTTTGCAGTTCAACGATTGAGCGGGATTTGAATCAAGCACCGCATGAGCTGCTACTGAGTAGTTGCCGGGTGTCAAGCCGTCTGTGTTGACCGTAATCACGTTTCCGTGGCCGACGATCACGCCGCCAGTCGTGGTCCAGTCATAAGTGAAGTAGTAACGATCCGGATCGACGGAGGTTTCGGCGCTGATATGAACCGGACGCCCCGAGTTCACAATGTGGTTGTTCGTGTAACACGCGAGAGCGATATCCTTCACTGCCTTGACGTGCGGAGTTGGAGTTGAGGCAACATATTGGGGCGCGTCGCTGGGTGCTCCGCCGAAGTGCATGACGACGCCCGCATTGATCTGTATTTGACGCTGCGTTCCATTGACGCCATTCGGAAATGACGTATGCAGGAAAGATGCGTCGAATAGGCGAATCGAATATCGGGAATTCAGATTGAAGTCCAAGCCGCCGCCCGCTGAATACGCGAACGTCGATGCGCTCGAGCCTCCGGAGGATCCGTTCGGAAAAAACGAATCGCCGGCATGGGCTCCGCCAGCCATGAACTCACCGAAGGGCGACATGCGACGTCCTGGCAACGCAATGCGAGGACCAGCCAGGAATGTTGTCAACGCGAGGTTTTGCCCCAGCAAGCTGATCCTGGACGCGTGAACAGTACCAACCTCGCCAACCAATCCGAGCCTCGAGCTCAGGTTGTACTGCGCACCGAAGAAGCCGCCATTTGCGGTGAAACAACCACAGTCGGCCGGCGGGGCGTTCGCATTGATCAGACGATAGCCCGCTGTGAGATCGAACCGCGGAGCATCAAGCGGCTGAGTAGCAAAGACGCGCTGCTGCCCTTCTGCGGTGCATGACCCGAGCAACGCAGCCACAAAACCTAATGCGATAAGTTGCTTCATAATCCGACTCCTGTCCATTCGTTACTGCAAGGGTTTCGCTGCTCAATAGGCCAGCGAGACCCCGGGGGAAGTTGTCAATGCATTGGTGTCGACCATTACGAGTCTGCCTGGAGAGATCGCATAGATGACCGTCGTTCCATCGCCGAGCAGGTAGCGCCCAGCGGTCGCCGGGGTCACGTTTGCGTTGTTGTCTGACAGGTTGTAGGTCGTGGTGCCACTCACACCAAGTTGAAGAATGTTCAGCGTGCCTACACCGACGTTCTCGTCAAGCGTGAAGGTCGCATGCCCGGCTCCGTCGGCGGTGGTGTAGCCAGATGAATTGATGCTCGCCAGCGAGCTTGCCGGGATGCTGCCGAAGACATAAGTGCCATTCAAACTAGCGTTGCTGAACGGAGCTCCGGTTTGAGGCTCGAAATGCCCGAGACCGGCATAGCTCGTCTCGAGGAAATATCCCTGGTTCGGCGCCACCAGGTAGAACACACGAGCGTCCGGCGGCCCAGTCGGCAAACCGAGCAGGCCAAGCAGCACAGAGACCAGACCCGAGTGGTTGGGGTAGTTGAAGGTGCCGCGACCGATACTGCTGACCGTGCATGAGGATGTTCCCGTAGCCGCATACGATCCGAGCAGCGCGTTGACGAGATTGTTCTTGTCGGTGTTTGTCAGGCCGGTGAGATTGTTGATGGTGCTGGTCAAACCGCCCATGTCGATATTGGTTGTATTGCACGTGCCGGCTCCATTACCGCTTGCGCGGAAGAGGGTGGCGGTCGAGAAGTTCAGCACGTTCTGCAGACTGGTTCCAAGCAATCCTGGGTTGGACTGCGCATTCTCATAGCCGACGAACGCGCCGTTCATTGAGGCGTTGCTGAAACTGGCTGCTGTTTGCAACTGTGCGGTTCCAGCGAGGAGCGTGAATTCTGAGTGCTTGTCAATTGACATGATGAATGCTTCGTTGGCATTCACGATGTAGACGGCGTAATCCGTCGGATACAGGCCATCGGAGATGCTGGTGTTGTTCATCTCCAGCTGCAGGCGCCCGTTCTGGTCGGTGCTCTGGTATGAGCCGGTCAGAGGTGCATTGGCGAAGTTGAAGCTTGCGATGTTTGCGTCGGCGGTGCCGCTGGTGAGATTGCCAGCGCCGTCGGTTGTGAACGCGCCAACAGTGGCTACTGGACCGGACGCTATGCCCACTGTGCACGAGATCAGGCAAGGCGTGTCGCCAGAGAGGCCGAAGGCATAACTGCCATTCAATCCTGCAGAGAATGATGCAGGAGTTTGCGCGAGAAGCTGGCCGGACCCCTTGGTTCCCACCAATTGGTCGTTGTCGTACTCGATCAAAGTTCCGTGTGTGGAAACGGTCGCGGGCGAAACGGGAGCCTTCAGCGAAATTGCATAAGTGAAGGTTTGATCGGTCGTGCCGTCATTGTTGAGCGTGGTGATGGTGATGAAGCCGCGGCTATCGGCGTTGACGATGTACGTGCCGATGAAGTTCTGAGAGGCCACGGTGGTTCCGCTTGGATGCGATGACTGATGGTTGGCATCCAACTCGCCCATGTTGATTCCGCCGGTCCCGTCAGCTGTGAAGCTGCCGATAGACGCAGTTTGATAGGCGAGAACACCCGCGACAACGTCGTCGTAACCCTGGAAGAGATACGCGTACGGTCCGGTGAGTTCGCCGTCATACGGTGTCGTTGGGTACTGAACAAGCAGTACGAGCGGTACAGATGCTGTCGCTGACACATTGTCGGTGACGGTTGCCGTGAAGCTGGTTGCACCAGGCTGCGTGGGTGTACCTGAGATCACGCCATCAGACTGCAACGTGATGCCCGGGGGCAGTGAACCCGCTGTGAGCGAGTAGGTGTACGGCGGAGTTCCACCTGTTGCCTGTAGCGTGTATGTGTACGGAACCCCAACGATTGCGACAGGCAATGTCGCAGTGAGGCTGAGGGTGCCGGACGGATTGATCGTGATGGTTTCCGACTGGGATACAGTCTTCACCGGGTTGCTTGCATCGGTCACCATGACCGTAACGGTGGAGGAGCCTGCCGTCGTCGGGGTGCCGCTTACCGTGCATCCTGTGAGCGTGAGACCGGCGGGAAGCGTACCGGAGCTGATGGAGCAGGCGTATGGCGTGGTTCCGCCAGTGGCATCGATATTCGCGCTGTAAGCGACGCCGACCGTGCCGTTCGGAAGCGTATTTGTGAGTGTCAAAGCAGCTGGATTGATGACGATGGTCTCAGGACCAGAAGTTGTCTGCGACGGCGAACCGGCGTCGTCAACCTTCACTGTGACTGTGGAGCTGCCCGCAGTGGTGGGAGTACCGCTCACGATGCAGCCGCTCAAGGTAAGGCCAGCAGGCAGCGTTCCCGACGTGATCGAGCAGTTGTATGGCGAGGTTCCGCCTGCTACGCCGATGGTTGCGTTGTAGGGCACACCAACCGTGCCATCGGGCAGAGTGGAGGTGGTGAGACCCAGCGGTGCCGGGTTGATGACAATTGTTTCGTTCTGGCTCGCGGTCTGCGTCGGACTGCCGGAGTCAGTGACGGTCACGGTTATCGGCGAACTGCCTGCCGTAGTCGGCGTACCCGTAATCGTGCATCCAGTGAGAATGAGGCCGGCAGGCAGGGTGCCGGTTATCGAGCAAGTGTATGGTCCGGTACCACCCGACGGGGTAATGGTGCCGGTGTACCCGGACCCCACCGTGCCAGGAGGCAACGTTCCAGTAATCGTCAGCGGTGCGGGATTGATAACGATGGTTTCGTTCTGGCTCGCGTTCTGAGCCGGGCTGCCTGCATCCGTCACCTTCACGGTGATGGGCGAGGAACCTGCCGTTGAGGGTGTACCGCTGACCGTGCAGCCTGTCAACGTAAGTCCGGCGGGGAGAGTACCAACAATCGAGCAGGAATACGGCGTGGTCCCGCCTGTGGCTGTTATGGTGCCCGAGTATGGTACATCGACTGTACCGTTCGGAAGTGTGCCGGTGATCGCCAGCGGAGCAGGCGAGATCACGATTGTGTCGTTGTGGGTTGCGTTTTGCGCGGGGCTACCCGAGTCGGTCACCTTGACAGTGACCGGTGAAGATCCAGCTGCCGTCGGCGTGCCACTCACAACGCATGCGGAGAGGGACAGACCGGCTGGGAGAGTTCCCGTGATTGAGCAGCTGTACGGCGGCGTACCGTCAGACGCGGTGATGGTTGCGCTATAGCTGACGCCAACTGTGCCATTTGGCAACGTGCTGGTGATGGTAAGCGCGGCAGGAGCGATGGTGATCGTTTCATTCTGGCTGGCGTTCTGGACCGGGCTGCCGGAATCTGTCACCTTCACAGTGATTGTCGAAGCGCCGGCTGTGGTTGGTGTTCCGCTCACAGTGCATCCGGAGAGTGAGAGGCCAGCAGGCAGAGCGCCAGTGATTGAACATGCGTACGGCATGACGCCGCCCGTAGCACCGATCTGCGCGCTGTACGGAACACCGACTGTGCCGTCCGGAAGCGTGTTGGTCAACGAGAGGGTTGCAGGTGCGATGGTGATGGTCTCATTGGCGCTGGTGTTTTGTGCCGGGCTGCCGCCATCTGTAACTGTGACGAGAACTGTGACACTGCCTGCAACTGTGGGAGTGCCGCTGACGGTGCATGCCGTGAGGCTAAGACCCGCAGGAAGTGCACCGGTGATTGCGCAGCTATACGGAGTGGTACCGCCTGTTGCCGTGATGTTCGAGCTGTACGCAATACCCACTGTGCCATTCGGCAACGGGCTGCCCATTGCCAGCGCTGGAGGAGCGATCACAATCGTCTCCACCTGACTGATTGTCTGTGCAGGCGAGCTTGCATCCGTCACCTTCACAGTGACAGTTGCGCTGCCTGCCGCGTTTGGAGTGCCGCTCACCACGCAGCCTGATAGTGACAGGCCGGCAGGAAGGGATCCAGTGATCGCGCAGGCGTACGGAGCTGTACCACCAGCTGCTGTGATCGGAGCACTGTAAGCGACTCCGACCGTGCCGTTGGGCAGAACATTTGTGAGGCTGAGCGGCGAGTTGATGGTAATCGATACTGCCGCAGTTGCCGTTGCTCCGAGACTGTCTTTTACCTGGACCGTGAATGCAGAGGTGCCTTTCGCAGTAGGAGATCCAGAAATCACGCCTGTTGTTGCAGAGATTCCAAGACCCGGCGGCAATGATCCTGCTGTGATGCTCCACGAGTACGGCGTCGAGCCACCCGCTGCGACGAGTGAGGTACTATACGCCACGCCGACAATACCGTCGGGCTGAGGACCACCGATGAGAGATAGCGGCGATACGACGGTAATGGAAATCTGAGCCGCCGCAGTTGCGTTTGTGCTGTCTTGAACCTGCACTGTGAGGGTGGATGTACCCTGCGCTGTAGGCGTGCCGGAGATGATGCCTGTCGTCGGTGAGATTGAGAGCCCGGCAGGAAGAGAACCGGAGATGATGCTCCAGGCATACGGAGTTACTCCACCAGCCGCGACAAGAGAGGTGGTGTACGGAATGCCAACTTCGCCGATCGGCTGCGGGCCGCCGGCGAGTGTCAGTGGCGGAACAGGATTGGAAATCGTAATTGACTTGTTCGCAGTCACCGTAAACGGCACTGCGCTTGTGTCCGTCAGCTGCAACATGAACGGGAACGTGCCAGTCGCGGTCGGCGTTCCGGACACCTCACCTGTGGCGGCGTTAAAAGACAAGCCCGGCGGCAACGTGCCGCTCGCAACCCAGGTTTTCAGCGGCGAGGTTCCGCCTGCCGACACAATCATCGTCGAGTACGCTGAACCTACGATGCCCGCTGGTGGTGCACCTGTGATGGTGGGATCAGGATTGACAGTGATGTTTACCGTTTCCTGGCTTTTGGTTTGCGGGATCGCTGCAATCAGCGTCACCTGCATTGGAGATGTGATTCCCGCAGGAGCCGTGTAGGTCGTAGTGGTTCCCGAAGCAGAAGAAAGAGCGCCGCAGGCGCTTCCGCTGCATGATGACCCATTGAACGCCCAGCCGACCTGATATTTACCGGTCAGATTGGCAGTGATGTTCACGGACTGTCCAGCGTCGATCACGAACGAAGTTGCCGACAAGCTCGCAATTCCGCCTCCCGCATATCCGCCGCCACCGCAGCCGCTCAGCGCAATGCAAAGAGAGAGCATCGCCACATAACCGAGAGCAAATCGCGAGTTGAAATTGCGGAATCTCCGAACGAGCGGCTGTTTCGAGAACATAGCCGTGACCAATTCGACAACGCCAAAGGAAGACCCTGGAATCGTCATGGGGAATCTGACCTCCATCGAAAGCTCCTGACCTCGGTTCTCGTTTGAGAACGGGGCGCCCCGAATCGACCTGGTCCGGTGCGCGAGTCAATCGGGAGTTTGCTTTGACGGTTACATTGGGTCCATACAACGAAGGTACTAGCGCATCGCAAGAAGAGGATCGCGCTTCTCGGTAGTTATTCGCTCTTAGCGACTTACCCGCATAAGTAACTTAAGTTATGTCGATAAGTAGTGTAAATACGGGTGATATTGCGAGTAACATTAACGACCTTTATCCACTTAGAGCGAGGTCTCACTCCTGAGGCAGAGCAAGTGAGTATCACCGGTGTTCCCAGTGTCAGTGGTCAGGAGATCTGGATATGCCTGCGAGATATCATGGAAGATATCATTGATGATATCTAAGATATCGAGGCTTGGGCTGCACGACGCCGTGCCTCGCGGTTCTTGAACATGTCGGCAAGGTGCAGGCTGATCCTAAATGCGGTGGTCCCGCCACAAGGCTTCCATCTGTTCGAGTGTCCGCCCTTTCGTTTCCGGAACCATTCTCCACATGAATAAAGCAGCGAGAATGCCCATCACGCCATAGATCCAGTAAGCAAACCCATGATGGAAGTGGTCAACCAGGTAAGGGTTCTTGTCCAGAATAGGGAACGTCCAGCTCACAAGATAGTTGGCGATCCATTGCGCAGCAACCGCCAGCGCCATTGCCTTGCCACGGATTTGGTTTGGAAAGATCTCACTGAGAAGTACCCATGTTACAGGCCCCCAGGAAACCGCAAAACCGGCAGTGTAGACCAGCATACTCACCAGGGCAAGCATTCCCCTGCCGCCCAGCCAGAACGCGCTGCCAAGGGCGATCATGCTCACTGCCATGATGAGCGCTCCAATAATCTGCAGAGGGCGCCGGCCAAATCGATCAACCGTCAAGATGGCGACTACGGTGAAAGTCAGGTTGACCGCGCCCACAATGATGGTTTGCAGTAACGACGCATTGGTAGTCATGCCCATGCCCTGGAAAATATCGGTGGCATAGTAAAGCACAACGTTGATGCCAACAAACTGCTGGAAGACGGACAACATCAGGCCGATGAAAATGACCAGAGCGCCAAAGGAGAGCAGTTTACCTGAGTGATGCTCACTGAGCGACGCGCGTATTTCTGAAAGCTCCTTTTCGCTTTCTTCTTTCGTGACAAGTTTGGCAAGAACAGATCTCGCCGCGCTTTCATCCCCTTTCAGCATGAGGTAGCGCGGTGTCTCGGGTACGAAGAACAACAGCAGCAGAAACAAGCCGGCCGGAATGCTTCCGGAGAGAAACATGTACCGCCAGCCGATTGAGTTCAGCCACGCGTCACCGCTACCGGCCCTCGAAATCCCGTAGTTGACGAAGTAGATCACAAGCATTCCAAAGATGATGGCGAACTGATTCCAGGCGACGAGATTTCCGCGGACCTTCGGCGGCGCAATCTCAGCGATATACATCGGCGAGAGCATCGAAGCCAGACCAACGCCGATTCCACCCAAGATTCGATAGATGACAAAATTCGTCATGAATCCCGGCCCGCCATGACCGATAGCCGCGAAGGGAAACTCGGGTGCCGATGCCCCGAGAGCTGAGATGAGAAAGAGCACGGCGGCGATAATCAACCCCCGCTTTCGACCGATATTGGTGCTTACCCAGCCGCCTAACAGTCCGCCGATAATGCAGCCGATTAACGCACTGGACACCACGAAGCCGAGAAGGGAGTTGGCGG
>Ga0207694_10000101_pt1 | contig 94934 bp, 58 predicted proteins | sample KBSC34metaG_FD_184353 | JGI IMG/M metagenome (GOLD analysis project Ga0207694, IMG submission 184353) | Corn rhizosphere microbial communities from Kellogg Biological Station, Michigan, USA - KBS C3-4 metaG (SPAdes) (version 2) | ecosystem: Host-associated > Plants > Roots > Rhizosphere > Soil... | reverse complement strand
CGTCTGGCTCGTTTCCCCTCATCAAGCTCCTCCCAATGAAACGGGAGCCCCGCGCGGTGCACATCGATCGCGGCCGAAGTGCCTCGATCGCGCGCGGGACTCCCGATTGGTTCCGGCGGCGGCAGGCGCCGGTGTGTGTCCGAACCGGCGTAGACCGGAGTCGAGCCGACGTCGCCTGCCGCCGAGCTCAGGCCTCACAGCTCGATGCAGACACAAAGTAGGACGGCCGTGCCCCCTCCTCTCAACCGACAGGCGCCCGGAGGTGGGGGAAAAGGTGTACAAAGTTACACCCCCTCCTGCTGGCGTATACGGTGTGTACTTCGCTATGCTTCGATGCGCCCACCTGGCGTAATCCTCCCTTCTTGCCCGGAGTCCGTCTCATGCGCACCCTCACCCGCCTCACCGCCGCCGCGTCCGTTCTCCTCCTCGCCTCGGGCATCGCCGCGTGCTCCGGCGCCTCTCCGACCGCTTCTGCCACCGTCCCGGCGGGGCCGCACTTTGACGGCGGCGTCACATTCGGGTCAGGCAACGCCGTGGGGGGCGGTACCAATAGCGGCACGGCCGCCGATTCGGGATCGACGGCCGCGCGTGGTGGAGGGTCGATGTTCGGTTCCGGAAACTAGGAAGTACTGGTCATGCGGCCCATTGCTCTCCCCACGGCGCACGCCTCGCCCGGGTGCGCCGTGGGGCCCACGCAGCCAGCCGGGTCACCAGCGTCTCCACCCAAGAACGAAACTCCTCGTCCTTTCGAACCACCTTTGGTGGCGCAGGCTTTTTCTCGACGACTACGGCGAGCGTCCGGCGCGTCAGCCACATCATCTCACGATCTCCCTCGATTGTCGCCAGCTCGAGCGCGCGCAAGGCAAATGTCTCCGCCGGTCCCCAACGGGCCGAGAGCGTTTCTGCCGCCGCCAAGTGCCAGAGGGCAAGGGTTTCCCATTCATGGTGGCGTTGCAGCAGGCGTAGTACGCGCCGTTGTTGCCGGATCGCTTCGTCGGCGTGGCCCGCGCCAGCCAATGCTCGGGAATACAGGGCCAGAATGGCACTCCTGGTACTCGGCGGAAGGTCGGCCACCCGACTGACACCCCGCAGGAGACGCACGGCGGCACCGAAGTTTCTCCGCAATACCAGGAGGTGCGCGACATCGGCCACGAACAGCGGGAAGCGCGGGTGGTTCTTGGGGTACCAGCGCAACGCGGTTTGAAAGTGCTTCTCCGCCTCCGCGTAGTGGCCTCGGATCGTCAGCAACGCACACAGATCGTGCTGCGCCTCCGCCGCGAGCGCCGGCTGTCCAAGCTTGTGTGCGATGCGGGACCCGCTGTTGAGATGCTTTTGCGCGTCACGCACTCGGCCTAGCAGTTTGTGGAGCATGCCGTATCCCAGGTGCGCGCGCGTGAGCTCGACCTTGTCGTTGCGTTCCCGCGCGTAGCCGATCGCGCGATTGAACCAGATCTCCGCGCGCGCGTACTCGGCGGCGTTGCGCGTCACGCGGCCCGCCAGGTTCGCCATCGCGGGGTCGTCGGGCGCGACCACGGCCGCGGCTTCGGCGAACTCGATGGCGGTCTGCGTGTGCTCGCGCGCGAGCGCCCACTCCACCACCTCGCGGCATGCGGCGGCGACGGCCGCACGGCTCACCGACAGCGGCGCCGAGGCCACGGAGCCGAGCTCGTCCAGGGCGCCGGCGAGCTCGCCGCACTGGGCGCGCGCGTCTCTCCGCTTCGCGACCACCCAGACGGGCGGCGACGGGTTGAAAAACGCTTCGGGAGATGGAACGAGGGAGCCCCGGCGAGGAGAACGAGCCGCTTCCGATGCGTCCAACCACACATGCAGATGGCGGACGTCCTGCCACAGCACCAGCCCGAGCACGCTGGGCAGCTCGTTCAGGATCTCGCTCTCACGGCGGCGCTGGACCGGCGGCGGGAGGATGAGGCGCTCTTCGCCCATTTGTGTATATTTTGGGAGGCACGTCCACTATGCGTCACAATAGGCGCCGCCCACGACCGCCGCCAGAGTAACCTCCTTCCCTTCGACAGGATTGGAGGTCGTGGTGCAAGCCAACCATGCGAAAGTATCCACAAATGATCAAACGAACCCACAATAGTTCCGTATATTCTTGTTCATTTGCTGCCCTGTCACTGCGGTTTATCGAGCGCGTGACGTGCCTGGCGCAATCACGGTCGTGGTGCCTAAGCAACCATCATCCGCCGCTTTGGAAACCAATCGCTTATATTCGTCTGCCGCCCTCGCTGACCACTTTAACCACTCGGAGATTCCCATGAGACCACGCGCGTTGTTTATCACACTCGGGATCGTTGCTCTCGCAGCCGGATGCACCTCGCCGACCGCGACCACCCGCCAGGAGGGCAGAGCCGCTTTCGACGGAGGCGTGGGGTTCGGTTCGGGAAACCGCTCGGACAGCACCGCAACAGAGCCAGCCCCCACCAGACCGGAAGCAGGGGCTGCGGTTGCAACTGCGAACGATGCACAGGCGGCGGGAGGGCTGGAGATGGGTTCGGGCAACTGACACGCGACAGGTGCCCCCGAAACCCTGCCGTCCGGCCCCAGCGCCCGCATGCGCACCGGGTCGGATGGAATGATCCCTGGGCTGCAACTACACGCAGGTCCGCCCCTGCACCGGGTTGGAAACCCGGGCTACAACCACACGAAGTCCGCCTTCGCGGACTGCATCTCGACCCTCACCCGCAGACCCGCGGTTCTCCCGTCCATCCCCCGGTCGTCGAGGATGGAAGTGGTGCCTGCGCCGCTGCATTGCGTGAACAGCAATTGGATTGGATATTGCGGATGTGTGAATCATTACGATCTCTCACAACTGCAACTACGGAGGCGTCGGGATGACGGACGTGGTCGATCTCCGCTCGTCGCTTCTCAAGCGGGTGGAGCGCTGGCTCGCGGGTTCGCTCGAGCAGATGAGCGACGAGGAGGTGTTGAAGCTCGTCGAAGCGCAGTCGCCCGCGGAAACGATTGCGGAGCTGCTGGTCGCCACCCCCACGCGCACCGCCCCGGAAGACGACTGGACCGACCTCCTGCTGCGCGGCGCCGACGCGAAGAACCAGGTCGCCCGCCACGCCGGTGGCCTGCTCTCGTCGTCGCAGGCCGCGGAAGTGCTCAGGATCAGCGTCCCCGGGGTCAAGCAGCGCCTGGAGCGCGGGAAGCTGCTCGCGGTGCCGCTCCCGGGGGGCCAGCGCGGCTTCCCCGCCCTGCAGTTCCAGGCGGATGGCCACGTTCGGCCCGGCGTGGCGGAGATCGCGGCGGCGGGAGCGCGCCTCGACCCGTGGGCCCTGCTCGCGATCCTCGTCGACGAGGTCGAGGATGCAACGGGTGGCACGCTGCTGGAGCGTCTCGGTGACGAATCCGTGCGCGAGGACGTGCTGGCGCGCATCACGGGCTACGGAGAGCACGGCGCCGCCTGATGGCGATCCACCTCCCGGCGGATCCGCCCGTGGCGGAGCTCCCGGTCCAGACGGTTCTCTGGCGGGTCCACCCCCGTGAAACCGACGCGCTCTGGTTTGGACGCGGCGGAACGTACCGGTTCGACGCTCCAGCGGCCGAATACGGCGCCTGCTACTTCGGCGGGTCGCTCGGTGTCTCGATCCTGGAGACGCTCGTCCGCGGGAGGCGAGTCCCCATCATCCCGCGGGCGGAGATGGAGAAGCGGAGCGCATCCAGCCTCGCGCCCACGGAGCCGCTGCGGGTGCTGCGGCTCGAAGGCGACGGCCTCCCCTCGTTCGGCCTGAGCGCGCACCAGGTCACGGGCCCGGACTATGCCGACTGCCGCGACCTCGCGCTGCGCGTGTGGCAGAACCATCCCGACCTCGCGGGAATCCAGTACCGCTCGCGCTGGGACAACGGCCTCTGCTGGGCCCTCTTCGACCGCGCCGAGACGAGGCTGAGCCTGCTCGGTACGCAATGGCTCGGCGACCCGAACGTAGCCGCCCCCGCCCTCCGGCCGTACAAGCACGTCGCGGTGATCTAGCCGGTTGGAACCCGCGCCTCAGCCACACGCAGGTCCGCCCGTGCACCGGGTTGGAAACCCGGGCTACAACCACACGAAGTCCGCCTTCGCGGACTGCATCCCGACCATCACCGCAGACCCGCGGTTCTCCCCTCCCCCATCCCTCCCCCCTCGTGGGGGAGGGGCCGGGGGTGGGGGGGAGCCGCGGCATTCACCCCATCCTCCCCACCCGCACCACTCCCCCCCGCGCCCCGCCTGCGCTTGCGCCCGCGCCCCCCGCCGCGCATCCTCTCCGGCATCCCGCAAACCCATTCCGCGTTGCCTCCGGAGGTTGGACCGTGCGCACCGCTCCCTCGCGCCTCAGCCGGCCCGTCGCCCTCACCCTCGCGAGCCTGCCGCTGGCGGCCGCGCTCGCCCTCGCCGCGCCCGCGGCCGCGCAGCGCGACTCGGCCGCCGCCGCGCCCACGCAGACGCCGGCCGCGCGCGCCAACCCCGACTCCCTGGCGCTGGCGGGGCTGCGCTGGCGCAACATCGGGCCCAACCGCGGCGGGCGCTCGCAAGCGGTGGCGGGGAGCCAGAAGCGGCCGCTGGAATACTGGTTCGGCGCCACCGGCGGCGGCCTCTGGAAGACCACCGACGGCGGCACCACCTGGCGGGCGATGACCGACCGCTTCCTCACCAGCTCGTCGGTGGGCGCCGTGGCCGTCTGCGAGGCCAACCCCGACGTGGTCTACGTGGGGATGGGCGAGACGGAGCTGCGCGGCAACATCATGCAGGGCGACGGCGTCTGGAAGACCACCGACGGCGGGAAGACCTGGACGCACGTGGGGCTCGAGGCCACGCAGGCCATCGCCCGCATCCGCGTGCACCCCACCGACTGCGACCACGTCTGGGCGGCCGCGCTGGGGCACCCCTACGCGCCCAACGCCGAGCGCGGCGTCTTCCGCAGCACCGACGGCGGCCGCAGCTGGCAGAAGACGCTCTTCCGCAGCGACCGCGCGGGCGCGGTGGACCTGGTGATGGCCCCCGGCCACCCGGAGACGATGTTCGCCGCGCTCTGGGAGGTGAGCCGCACCCCCTGGTCGCTCTCCAGCGGCGGCGCGGGGAGCGGCCTCTTCCGCTCCACCGACGGCGGCGCCACCTGGACCGAGATCACCCGCAACCAGGGGCTCCCCGGCGGGACCCTCGGCAAGATCGGCGTGGCGGTGAGCGGCGGGCGGCGGGAGCGGGTGTGGGCGATCGTGGAGGCGGCGGAGGGCGGCGTCTTCCGCTCCGACGACGGCGGGGCGACCTGGACGCGCACCAACGACGAGCGCAAGCTGCGTCAGCGCGCCTTCTACTACACCCGGATCTACGCCGACCCGCGCGACACCTCCACCGTCTACGTGCTGAACGTCTCCTTCCAGAAGTCGACGGACGGGGGAAAGACCTTCCGCTCCATCCGCGTGCCGCACGGCGACAACCACGACCTGTGGATCGCCCCGGACGATCCGAAGCGGATGATCGAGGGGAACGACGGCGGCGCCAACGTCTCCTTCAACGGCGGGGAGAGCTGGACGGACCAGGACTTCCCCACCGCGCAGCTCTACCACGTGATCACCACCACCCGCACGCCGTACGACGTCTGCGGCGCGCAGCAGGACAACAGCACCGTCTGCGTTCCCTCCAACGGCACCGGGCGCGACTTCTTCGCGGTGGGCGGCGGCGAGAGCGGCTACATCGCCGCGCGGCCGGACAACCCCGACGTCTTCTACGCCGGCAGCTACGGCGGCCTGCTCACCCGGCTCGACCGGAAGACGGGGGAGCGCCGGGCGATCAACGTCTGGCCGGAGAACCCGATGGGGTACTCGTCGGGCGACATCCGCGAGCGCTTCCAGTGGACCTTCCCCATCGTGCTGGCGCCGCGCAACCCGCGCGTGCTCTACGTCGGCAGCCAGCACCTCTGGCGCTCGACCGACGAGGGGCAGAGCTGGACCCGCATCTCCCCCGACCTCACCCGCCACGCCCCCGAGACGCTGGGCCCCTCCGGCGGCCCCATCACCCTGGACCAGACGGGGGTGGAGACGTACGGGACGATCTTCTCCATCGCCCCCAGCCCGCGCGACTCGGGGGTGATCTGGACGGGGTCGGACGACGGGATGGTGCACGTGACCCGCGACGGCGGCCGCAGCTGGGCGAACGTGACGCCGCCGGAGCTGGCGGGGCGCTTCGCGCGCATCTCCCTGGTCGAGGCGAGCCCGCACGCCGCGGGGAAGGCGTACGTGGCCGCCAACCGCTACCAGCAGGACGACCTGGCGCCCTACGCCTACCGCACCGACGACTTCGGCCGCACCTGGACGAAGATCGTGGGCGGGATCCCGAACGGCGACTACCTGCGCGCGGTGCGCGAGGACCCCGCGCGCCCGGGGATGCTCTACGCCGGCACGGAGCACGGGATCTGGGTGTCGTGGACTGACGGCGCCCAGTGGCAGTCGCTGCGCCAGGGGCTCCCCGACACGCAGGTGGCCGACCTCGTCATCAAGGACAACGACCTGGTGCTGGCCACGCACGGCCGCTCCTTCTACGTGATGGACGACGTGAGCCCGCTGCGGCAGATGAACGGCACCGCGCCCGCCGCCGCGCCGCGCCTCTTCCGCCCGGCCGACGCGGTGCGCACCGGGCGCGGCGTCACCGTCTACTACACGCTCCCGCGGCAGGCGCAGCGGGTGACGCTGGAGTTCCTGGACGCGCGCGGCGCCGTGGTGCGCTCCTTCACCGGCACCCCGGCCGACAGCGCGCGCGGCGGCCAGGGCGGCGCCGGCGGCGGGGGGGAGGACGAGGACGACGAAGACGCGCCCGCCCGCCCGCGCGACCCGCGGGTGCCGGTGAAGGCCGGCCTCAACCGCTTCGTCTGGGACCTGCGCCATCCCGGCGCGGAGGACTTCCCGGGGATCATCTTCTGGTCGGCGCGGATCGTGGGCCCGCGCGCCCTCCCCGGCGCCTACCGGGTGCGGCTGCTGGTCGACGGCCAGCCGGTGGGGATGGAGGGCTTCCACGTGGTGACGGACCCGCGCTACCACCCGGCGCCGGCGGCGGTCGACTCGCAGTTCGCGCTGGCCATGCGCATCCGCCAGCGGACGACGGACGCCAACCGCGGGGTGCTGCTGGTGCGCGGCATCCGCCGCCAGGTGGACGAGCGCCTCACCCACACGCAGGACCCCGCCGTCCGCGCGGCGGCGGAGCAGCTGAAGGGGCGGCTGGCGGCGATCGAGGACTCGCTCTACAACCCGCGGCTGCGCAGCGGCCAGGACCCGCTGAACTACCCGATCCGGCTGAACAACAAGATGGCCGCGCTGCTGGGCGTGGTGGAGAGCGCCGAGGCCGCCCCCACGCGCCAGAGCTACGAGGTGTTCGCGGACCTGTCGCGCCGTATCGACGCGCGCCTCGCCGAGCTCGACGCGCTGGTGCGCACCGACCTCCCGCGCCTGAACGCCCTGCTGCGCGCCCAGGGCCTCCCCGAGGTCCGCGCCGAGCCCGACCGCCCCGCCGCCGAGCCCGCGCGCCCGCGGCCGAGCGGTGAGGACGAGGACGCGGAGGATGAAGGAGGGGAGGAGGTCAGGGACTGGTGAGCGTCCGCGGCTGAGGCCCCCTCACCCCGGTTCGGGCGGACCGGACTCATGAGCAGACGATGAGAATGCGTGTCCGCCCGAACCGACCCTCTCCCAACCGCGGGAGAGGGTGATCGAAGGCTCGCTTCGCTCGTGGCTGCGCGCCGAAGCTCTGCGCCCGCCGTTGCCGTTCACCTCTCCCATGCTGTTTGGGAGAGGTCGAAAAAACAGGTGAGACGGCGGTTTGTCTCTCCTGTTTTTTCGGGTGAGGGGCTCACCGCGGCTTGACGCAGCGCTGAGCTTTCCCCACCTTGCCGCCGCTTCACCCCCCGAGACAGGAGGATGACTTGGGCACGAGACGCTTTGTGTCCGCGCTGCTGTGCGGGCTGATGCTGGCGGGCGCGGTGGGTCCCGCCGGCTCGCAGGAGGGCGGCCGCCGCCGGCTGGCGGGGGTGCGCGCCGACAGCGTGCAGATGGCGCACGGGCGTACCGGCGGGTTCTGGGCCTGGGTGCTGGAGGAGGCGCGGAAGGTCCGCGAGCTGAACGGCGGGCCGCTCGCCTTCGCCATGCGCTACCGCATCCCCACCGACCAGGCGAAGCAGATCCACGACGTCGCCCGCGCCGAGGGGATCGACCCGGAGCTGGGGTTCCGGCTGGTGCGGGTGGAGAGCGCCTTCAACCCGCAGGCGCGCAGCCGCGTGGGCGCGCTGGGGCTCACGCAGCTCATGCCCGCCACGGCGCGCTGGCTGGAGCGCGGCATCACCCGGCAGGGGATCCTGGAGCCCGAGACCAACCTGCGCATCGGCTTCCGCTACCTGCGCTCCCTGATCGACAAGTACGACGGCGACCTGCAGCTCGCCCTCCTCGCCTACAACCGCGGCGACGGCGCCGTGGACCGCGACCTGCGCCGCGGCCGCAACCCCGAGAACGGCTACTCCCGCGCCGTCCTCGGCACCGGGCTCGCGCGCTACTCCGGCACCGGGCTGCTCCCGAGCCACTGACAACAGCATTTGACGCAGAGACGCGGAGGAACGGAGAGAGCGCAGAGCAGTTCTCTCCGTTCCTCTGCGTCTCTGCGTCGAATGCCGTTGTCTGTTGTCAGTACCGCGACTCGATCCCGTTCACCACCCGGAAGGTGTCGCGGGCGATCAGCAGCTCCTCGTCGGTGGGGATCACCCACGCCGCGGGGCCGGGTCCCTCCAGGCTGATGCACCCCTCGCGGCCGCCCACCGTGCGGCGGTTCAGCTCCGGGTCCAGCCGCAGCCCCATGAACTCCAGCCCCTCGCAGATCTTCGCGCGCACCGCGTCCGCGTTCTCACCCACGCCCCCGGCGAAGCAGACCGCGTCGGCGCCGCCCAGCGCGGCGGCGTAGGCGCCCACGTACTTGCGCACCCGGTAGCAGAAGATCTCGATCGCCAGCCGCGCGCGCCGGTCGTCGTGCTCCTCGGCCTCGGCCAGCAGCTCGCGCATGTCGTTGGTGAGCCCGCTGATGCCCAGCAGCCCGCTCTGCTTGTTCAGCAGCAGCTCCACGTCGTGCAGCGACAGCCCCTCCTTCTGGGCCACGTAGTCGAGCACCGCCGGGTCCACGTCGCCCGAGCGCGTGCCCATCACCAGCCCCTCCAGCGGGGTGAAGCCCATCGAGGTGTCCACCGAGTCGCCGCCGCGGATGGCGCAGGCGGAGCAGCCGTTCCCCAGGTGCAGCGTGACGATGCGCGTCTCCTCGCGGCTGCGGCCGGTGAGCTTGCGCCAGCGCCAGCTCACGTAGCGGTGCGAGGTGCCGTGGAAGCCGTAGCGGCGCACCCGGTGGCGCCGGTAGAGCGAGTAGGGGATGGCGTAGAGGAAGGCGCGCTCCGGCAGGGTGTGGTGGAAGGCGGTGTCGAACACCGCCACCTGCGGCACGCCGGGGCCGAGCACCGCGCGCACCGCCTGGATCCCCTTCAGGTTGGCCGGATTGTGCAGCGGGGCCAGGTCGATGGTCTCCTCGATCCCCCGCATCACCTGCTCGTCGATCCGCACCGAGTGGATGAAGCGCTCCCCCCCGTGCGCCACCCGGTGCCCCGCCGCGCCGATCTCCGCCACGGAGGAGATGGGCACTCCCGAGTCGCCGTCCGTCATCCACCCCAGCAGGTGGTCGACGGCCGCGCGGTGGTCGCGCAGCGAGGCCTGGCCGGTGACGCGCTCGTCGTCTCCCGCCTGGTAGGTCCAGATCGCCTCGCCGCCGATGCGCTCGATGCTCCCGCGCGCCACCCGCCGGTCGCTGTCGTCGGCGAAGCGCGCCTCGTCGGTCGCCACCAGCTGGAACTTGAGCGTCGACGAGCCGACGTTGAGGACGAGGATGTTCACGGATGCGGAGCCGGGCTGCCGTTCTGGAGGTCGGGTTCGGGAACCGGCCTCAGAGTAGCAGCCCGGCTGTGCGCGGGCCAGCAGGGCGCACCCTGGTCAGTTCTCTTCTTTGTAGCGATCTCCCACGACGTTCAGCTTCAGCCCGAACCGGGCGACGAGGCTGCGTCCGGTGGGCGTGAGGCTGTCCCGTCCGAAGCTGGCGACGAGCCACGCGTTCTTCTGGACTTCGTACTCCATCGTCCCGACGATCCGCCAGGCACCGGCGCGGTCGCTGCTTCCCAGGGAAGCTCGGAAGATTCCCTCGACGGAGCTGCTGAAGTGGTTCGCGGTGACCGCCAGCCTGCCGCCGGAGTCGAACGAGCCGACGTCCGTGCTGCTGTCCGCGTCCAGCAGGTAGCGGGCGACCAGCATCGGCGTGATGCGGGCAGCCGAGTTGTTCATGAATCGGCACTTCTCGCAGGAGTAGGTGAGCCAGGCCCCCACCTTGTGGAGCCGGCCGGTATCCCACACGTCGCCGTCGAATCCCCACGCTGCACCCGCGGCGATCTCCAGCATCGGACCCTCGCGTACGATCAGCGCGGATTCCAGCGCGTTCATGTCCTTCCTGATATCCGCCATCCGGGCCGTCTCCAGGAACTCGGAGTTCAGGAGCCCTTGCCGTGCGCTGAAGACCTTCTCGAGGCTGTCGACGACGAAGCCGCGGCGGCTCGCGGGCGTCCTTGCGAGGACCGCCTGGAGCGAATCCGTCCGTTCCTTGTTCAGGACCTTGCGGATGCTGTCGTGCGCGGCCTGGATCTGCGCGGAAAACCCGGCGAGCACCTGCTCCCGGGCCGTCAGCTGGGCGGCCATCTCCGGCGACACGCGGCCCGAGAGCAGCAGTGCCCGTCCCCCCACGGCCAGGCCGGTGCGCGGGTTGTCGTCGTCGCCGATCTGCGCGCTTCCGGCGGAGATCGTGAACGTCCGTCTCAGCGACTGCGACATGGTGCGGGTGATGTCGCTGCGCCAGGTCAGGGTTGGCCGGTTCACCAGCCAGTACGGACTCACCTCCAGGGCGAAATCCCGGGGCAGCTCCGAGAACCCGTTCGTGCTGCTCACCAGCGACGCCGCCAGGTCGGCCGGGTCGTTCGGACGGCTGATCTGGGCGGGGGCCGCATTCAGCAGGATGAACGCGGGGGCCGAAGCGGGCTTCAGGGATTCCAGGGTGGGGAAGTCGCTCCCGGAGGTCTGGGCAGCGAGCGGCTGGACCCGGAGCGCGGCGGCGCCAAGCAGGCAGAGGAGCGCGAAGCCCCTGCGCCACGTCATGTAGCTTGTCATTGAGCCCTGGAGGTTTAGATGAACATGAAGTCGATGAGGTACAGCGCGAACCGCTCGTTGTTCGGCAGCACCAGCTCGAACGGAAAGCTCATTTCGCGGCCGCCGTTCCGAATGTGGTAGGTCACAGCCGTGCGGTTCGTCGCGAGGTTGTTGTCCTCCACCGTGGTGATCAGGTTCAGCGTGGAGAATTGGACGGCGCTGGCCGCGGGAACCGGGACCGTCTCCGTGGTGCACGTGCCACTCGTCTCACCGATGGAAAAGCTGGTTCCACCCAGCATGTCGTTCCCGACCTCCACCCGGAAGGAAAGCGGCTGTGTGAAATCGAGCGTGACGATCTTGGTCGCGCTTACGCTGGGCATGCCCATGGCGGGTCCTTGGAGAAGAGTTGGGGATCTGTGCGGAGGCGTTGCCGCGATCGGCCCCGCCAACCGTCACCGGGTGCGCGCCTCGGCGAGCGTCAGGCGCGCGAGAGATTGGAGGGACGAGCGCGAATACTTTCCGCGCGAGATGGAGGAAGAAGGCCGCGCCGCGTCGAAGGTGTCGATCCTCCGTCAGCCAGTGCCGCGCAGGTCGTACGGGGGTGGGGACGGGCGACGGCGTCGGGGGGAGGGGGACGGGCGCGCGGGCGGCCTACGTCCCCGCCACCCCGGCCAGCTCCATCCCCCGCTCCGCCAGCGCCTGGTGGAGGCGGCGGGAGACGAAGGTGCTCCAGGAGCCGTTGGGGACCAGGCCGTGGTCGGCCTGGAAGCGCTTGAGCGCGGCGAGGGAGCGGGCGCCCCAGTAGCCGTCGGCGCCGGTGGGGCCCACGTCGATGCCGAGGGCGAGGAGCGCGCGCTGGCGCTGGACGACGGTGCGGGTCGGCGTCCAGTGGTCCACGATCTCGCGGTCCGGGTAGATGCCGCGCAGCACCCGCGCGAAGGGGAAGCCGCTGGGGTCCACCTTGTAGCCGGGGCAGAGGTCGTGGTGGCCGTGGTGGTCGTCGGGGCCGATGTGGGGCCAGCGGGCGACGATCTCGCAGCCGACCTCGATCATCATCTCCACCTGCTCCTCGGTCCACGGCTGCACGCGGATGGGCTTCCCCTCGGGGGTGGCGGCCTCGATCCAGTCGTCTTCCGCCATCCCCGGCGCCGTCGCGTAGCCGATGCTCACCGTCTCCACGCCGATGGTGGAGCGGCTCCCCTTGTAGTCGGGGGAGCCGAGCTCGCGGCCGTCCCAGCGCAGCGTCTGGTTCTTCCCCGCGTGCCAGGAGCGGTTCTCCAGCGTCACGTAGCGGTCCACCCCCTCGCCCAGGGTGCGCCCCACGGCGTAGTGCGCCGACGCCTCGCCCTTGCGCTCCGCGTTGCGCCCGCCGAGCAGCCGGCGGCAGAGCTCCAGGTCCCAGGTGACGGTCCAGTGCCAGGTGACCCCCAGCGGGTGCCCGCCGATGGACTCGGGCCACCCGGCGCTCACCGCCTGCCCGTCTTCGAGGGGAATGATGCAGGTCTCGTCGATGATGAACGAGCGCTCGGCGGCGGGCACGGCGGTGTCGACGGAAGCCATCTACCGAGTAGATCCCAGGCGTGGAAAAGACGGTGGGGCGGTGCGCGTAACATCGCCCGAACCACCCGCTCGCGTCAACCAAACGGCCGTTTCACGCGTGAAATGGTCTGTAATCACCTGGGATGAACGTCAGCCAGCTGCGATCTGGATGACGCGCTCCCCCGCGACCACGTACACCCGGTCTCCCGGCGCCACCGCGACGTCCGCCGTCCCGGTGAACTCGCCGAAGGCGGGGAGGATGCCGTGCCCCGCGCCGAAGTGGAAGCAGGGCAGCCGCTCCCGCTGCCGCCCCACGCCGCGGAGCGTCACCGAGGGGTGCACGTGCCCCGCGAGGACGTAGCCGTGCGGGGAGTCGAAGGGATGGTGGGCGAGGATGAAGGGCGGCTCCGCGCAGGGCGGGTCGCAGCAGTCGATGCGCAGCTCCCCGGGCGGGTCGCCGGCGTGGCGGTCGTGGTTGCCGCGGATGAGGGTGACGGGGAGCGACGCGTGCCGCGCCCGCCACGCGAGCGCGGCCGCGAGGGTGGCGGGCGCCTTCCCCTCGCGGGCGTGGAAGAGGTCGCCCAGGATCACCAGCCGCGCGGCGCCGCTGCGCTCCAGGGCGCGGGTGAGGCGCGCCAGCCCCTCGGTGGTCGTCCCGCCCGGAACGGGAACGCCGGCCGCGCGGAAGGTGGCCGCCTTCCCCCAGTGCGGGTCGGCCACCAGCAGCGCCCCCGAGCGCGGGTGGTAGAGCGCGCGCTCGGGGAGCAGCACCACCCGCTCCCCCGCGACCTCCGTCTCCAGCTCGGCCACGGCGCTCAGGGAACCACGATCATCCGCTGCGAGATCCAGACGGGCACGATGTGGCCGTCCTTCCCCCCCGGGACGTAGTACAGGTAGGGGAGCGTCTGCACCGCCGCCCCCGCCACGGCGCCGGTGGTGGAGAAGACCACCTGGCTCCCCCTCACCCGGCCGTTGGTCCCCACCAGGATCCAGAGCACCGCGGTGTCCGGCCGGTCCTGCCGCACCCGGGAGCGCGCGAACACCGTCGCGAGCGTGCGCGCGGCATCCGCCTCGTTGTCCAGGACGGGAAGGCGGTCCACGTCGGGGGCGTTGTAGGCACGCACACCGTTTTCGGGGACCCCATCCGGTGCGTCGGGGAGCGTCCGCGGCGCGCTGCCGACCGGCACGGAGCGGAGCTCGGGGACCATGAAGTCGTCCGCCGTGCGCACCGGGGCCGGCGGCTCGGAGGCCACGGCGATCGGCGGCGCCGGGGCCGCGCCGGCGGGCGGCGGGAGGATCTCCGAGAACGGGGGCGGCTCGGAGGGGGTGTCCGCGTAGCTGCCCAGGCTGACGATCGTGCTGAGCACCACCGTGAGCACCACCGCGATGATGACGGTGAAGCCGGTGATGTTCTTCCCCTTCGTCTGGAGCAGCATGACCAGCGACATCACCACCACCACCAACGCCACCACGGCGACGGCGCCGCCCTGCAGCAGCAGGAGGGCGGAGGGGAGGAGCGCCACCAGCGGATTGAACAGCCCCGACGGCCCGAACACGTCGGGGGTGGGCTGCCCCACGTGCCGCGGCACGGGGCGCTTGCGATACGGCGCCGGCGCGGCCGCGGGCGCGGCCACCGATGCCGTCCGCGCCGGCGCGGGGACGGTCCGTGGGCGCGGCGGACGGGGCGCGCGCGCGACCGCCGTCCCCGCGGGCGGAAAGGGGTCGCGGCCGCCGAGCCGCGTGGTCCGCTCGCACCAGGGGCAGGCCTCCAGGTGCGACCCGTGGCGGTGCAGCGGGTTCGCGGTGCAGGTCGACAGCGCCAGCTCTGCCGCCTCCAGCGCGTCGCGCCACTCCGCGGGCGAGGGGCGCGCGGCCGGGTCGGCGTGCCCCTCCACGAAGGCGCGGAGGAAGAGCGCCTGCAGCGGCGGATGGATGGCGTCGAAGCGCGGCGACAGGCGCGGCGGGTGGCAGTCGTCGTTCGGGCTCGCGTGCGGGAAGAGGCCCCGGCGGATGCGCTCCTCCACCGGCAGCACCTCGCCCCCGCCCGCCAGGCTCATGGCGAAGGGGTGCGTCCCCTCCATCAGCAGCAGGAAGAGGAGCACGGCCAGGCCGAAGCGGTCGTGCGCCTCGGTGCGGTCCACCTCCTCGAAGCTCACCCCCTGCAGCTCCGGCGGGGTGAACTCGGGCTTCCCCACCCGCGAGCGGTAGACCACGCCGTGCTCCGCGTCGCGCACCTGCAGCGAGTCGGCGTCCACCAGCGTCAGCGCCGCGTCGGCGGGGGAGACCAGCAGGTTGGACTCGTTCACGTCGCCCACCACGTAGCCGGCGGCGTGCAGCGCGTCGAAGGCGGCGGCCAGGTTGCGCCCGGCGCGGTGCAGCAGCCCCGCGTGGAAGCCCGGCGCCGTCTCGCGGCGGGAGACGGGGTTGTAGAACTCGAAGAGGCGCGGGCCCTCGGCGCGCGGCATCACGAAGCCGGCGAAGCGCCCGCCGCCGTCCAGCAGCAGGTCCGCCGGCCACGCGGTCGCCGTCCCCCCGGGCATCGCCGGGGGATGGGCGAGCATCGCCCCCAGCTTCCGCGCGCGCTCGATCGCCGGCTGGTGGTAGAGCTTGGCGACCAGCGACCCGTCCCCCGGAACGCCGTAGACCACCGCCTCGCCGCCGGCGCCGATCTCCAGCGCGGGGTCCAGCACCAGCCGCTCCAGGGTGGAGCGGCGGCGGAAGGCGAGCGCGGGGGGAGCGGCGGTGTCCGTCATGGCTGCGGCGGGAAGTTCACCGTGAAATCGGTCCACGCCGGCACCGGCTTGCCCTCCTTCAGCGCGGGGACGAAACGCAGCATCCGCGGCAGGTCCATGGCGAGCGAGGCCACCTCCACGCTCGGCTCGGCGATCACGCTCACGGTCTCGGCGTCCACGGTGCCGTCGGCATCCACCACGAAGCGCAGGGTGACGTTCCCCACCAGCCGCGACCGGGGCCAGGGGGCGGAGGCGATGGCCGCCGCGACCGCCGCGTCGAGCTTGTCCCGGTTCTCCAGGTAGGGCGCCCGGTCGACGTCCGCGAGCCGGTGTGCGTCCGTGCGGTCCGGGCCGCGCAGGACGGTCGGCGGCACGGAGACGTACGGGACGTCGGCGCCCGGTGCCATGACGGAGGGGTCGTCGTCCCTGGCGGAGGGCGCGGCCATGGACCCGGCCGCGCCGGCGACCATGGCCCAGACGAGCATCAGCGCCACCACCCACATCCCCGTGACCCAGGTGAAGGCGCCCACCCCCGCGCGGAAGAGGCGGCGCAGCACCAGGAAGCCCACCAGCATCGCGAACACCCGCAGCCCGCCGGTGGCGCCGAAGAGGATGCCGAGCGCCGCCGGCGCCACCCAGGGGACGGGGCTGGCGAGCGCGGCGGGCCCCATGACCCGTGGGAGGGCGGCCTGCAGCCGGTCCAGGTAGAGGGCGAGCGGCCCGGGCGCCGCGGGCGGCTGCGGAAGGACGGCGGCCGGGGGCGCGGGCGCGGCCATCGGCGCGGCCGGAGCCATGACCACCCGCGGCCGGGCGGCCGGGAGGGGCGCCAGGTCGGTGACGCGCGCCAGCTCCACGCTGGCCGGGAAGGGGTCGCGCCCCTGCAGCACCCGCCGGCGGTGGCACCAGGGGCAGAAGGGGACGTGCGCCGCGAAGCGGTGCTGCGGGTTCTGCTCGCAGGTGCGCAGCGCCGCCTCGGCCGCGACCAGCGCCTCGCGCCACTCCGCCGCGGACGGCCGCGCGGCGGGGTCGGCCTGGCCCTCCGCGAAGCAGCGGAGGAAGAGCGCCTGGAGCCCCGGGTGCAGCGTCTGGATGGGCGGGGCGAGGCGCGGCGGCTTGCAGTCGTCGAAGACGCGCGCGTGGGGATAGAGGCCGCGGCGGATGCGCTCCTCCACCGGGAGCGCCTCGCCGTCGCCCTCGAAGCGCGCGGCGAAGGGGTGCGTCCCCTCCATCAGCAGGAGGAAGAGGAGCACCGCCAGGCCGAAGCGGTCGTGCTCCGGGGTGCGGTCCACGTCGGCGAAGCGCGCGCCCTGCAGCTCGGGCGGGGTAAACTCCGCCTTCCCCACCCCCGAGCGGTAGACGACGTTGCCGACGGGATCGCGCACCTGGAACGAGTCCGCATCCACCAGCGTGACCGAGGCGTCGTCGGGGGAGAGGAGGATGTTGCTCTCGTTGACGTCGCCCACCACGTAGCCGGCGCCGTGCAGCGCGTCGAAGGCCGCGGCCAGGCTCACCCCCGCCCGGTGCAGCCGCCCCCAGTCGCAGAGCGGCGCCGCCCGCCGGCGCGAGACCGGGTTGTAGAACTCGAAGATGCGCGGCCCCTCGGCGCGCGGCATCAGGAACCCGGCGAAGCGGCCGCCGCCCAGGTCGGTGAGCAGCTCCACCGGCCACGCGACCGCCGCGCCGCCCTCCAGCGCGGGCGGCGCCTCGATCATCCGCGCCAGCTTGCGCGCGCGCTCCAGCGTCGGCTCGCGGTAGAGCTTGGCGACCAGCGCGTCGTCGCCGGGAACGCCGAGCACGCGCGCCTCGCCCCCCGCGCCGATCTCCAGCGCGGGGTCGAGCGCGAGCGGCGCGCCGGTCGAGCGGCGGCGCAAGGCGAGCACGGGGGGCGCGGCGGTGGCCATGGCGCTACCGGAGCTCGAAGGTGACGGGGAGCGTCACCCGCACCGGCACGGCGCCCGCGTCCGCCGTTTGCGCGGGGCGGAAACGCATCATCTCCGCCACGCTGAGCGCCGCCGCGGAGAAGGCTGCGTGCGTCGTGCTCTCCACCCGCATCGACGCGGGGTCGGGAACGCCCAGCGTATCCACGACGAAGGTGAGGGTGACCGCACCGGTGACCCCCGCGTCGCGCAGCAGCACGGGGTAGTGGGTGGAGAGGGCGCTCTCCACCGCCTCGCGGTTCACCAGCTCCGGCGGCACGTCGACCTCGCCCAGGTCGTAGACGTAGCCCGGTGCGCCCGGCGCTGGAGCCGCGGTTGCGGGCGGCGCGGGAGCCACGCCGGCGGACACCGGCATCGAGGACGGCGGCTGCACGTCCGCGTCCGCGGACGAGCCGTGCGCGATGCCGGTCAGGATCGACCACAGGAGCACCAGCGCCACCATCCACACCCACGTCAGCGCGGTGACCCGGAACGGCGGCGCGGCACGGCCGAGGCTACGCCGGTAGAGCCCCGGGCACGTCGTCGACACGATGGCCAGCCCCAGGATGGCCAGGCGGATCCACACGGGCGCGCCGGGGAGCAGGATGAGCGCGACGGGCGGGGCCCAGGTGAGCGGGTTGCCGAGCGCGGCCGGCCCCACGAGCCACTCCAGGAGCGTGCCCTGCCCCGTCGCGGCTACGGCGGGCGAGGCCGGCGCCGGAGCGGGCCGGAGGATGGGCACGCGCCGCGACGGCGCGGGTGCCGCGGCGGCCGGGCGCGCCGGCTGCCGCGGCGCGAGGCGGACGGGCGGTGCCGGGTCGGTGGCGCGCGCCAGCTCCACGCTCACGGGGAAGGGGTCGCGCCCCTGCAGCAGGCGCGCGCGGTGGCACCAGGGGCAGAAGGGGATGTGCCCGGCGAAGAGGTGCCGCGGGTTCTCGTCGCAGCGCCGCAGCTCGCCCCCGGCCCGCGCCAGCGCGTCGCGCCACTCCGCCGCCGTGGGCCGCGCCGCGGGGTCGGCGTGGCCCTGCACGAAGCAGCGGAGGAAGAGCGCCTGGAGCCCCGGGTGCAGCGTCTGGATCGGCGGCGACATCCGCGGCGGGCGGCAGTCGTCGTCGGGGCTCGCGTGGGGATAGAGGCCGCGGCGGATGCGCTCCTCCACCGGCAGCGCCTCGGCGTCGCCCTCTTCGAAGCGCTGGGCGAAGGGGTGCGTCCCCTCCATCAGCAGCAGGTAGAGGAGCACCGCCAGCCCGAAGCGGTCGTGCTCGGGCGTGCGGTCCACGTCGGCGAAGCGCGCGCCCTGCAGCTCCGGCGGGGTGAACTCCGCCTTCCCCACCCCGGAGCGGTAGACGGCGCCGGTACGCGGGTCGCGCACCTGGAACGAGTCCGCGTCCACCAGCGTGACCGACGCGTCTTCGGGGGAGACCAGGATGTTGCTCTCGTTGACGTCGCCCACCACGTAGCCGCACCCGTGCAGCACGTCGAAGGCCGCGGCCAGGCTCATCCCCGCCCGGTGCATCCGCCCCCAGTCGAAGAGCGGCGCCACGTGCCGGCGCGAGACGGGGTTGTAGAACTCGAAGATGCGGGGCCCCTCGGCGCGCGGCATCAGGAACCCGGCGAAGCGGCCGCCGTTCGGGTCGGTGAGCAGGTCCACCGGCCACGCCACCGCCGCGCCGCCCTCCAGCGCGGGCGGCGCCTCGATCATCCGCGCGAGCTTGGCGGCGCGGGCCAGGGTCGGCTCGCGGTAGAGCTTGGCCACCAGCCCGTCCTCGCCGGGAACGCGCAGCACGCGCGCCTCGCCCCCCGCGCCGATCTCCAGCGCCGGGTCGAGCGCGAGCGCCGCGCCGGACGAGCGGCGGCGCAGCACCAGCGTCGGCGAGGCGAGCGCCGTGTCAGCCATGGTCCCGGGTGGCGAGGACGAGGGTGATGTCGTCGTCCGAGCGCGCGGTCACCCGCGGGCCCGAGAGGAAGGCGGCGAGCTGCGCCTCGGCGTCGTGCGCGTCGCGCGCCTCCGCCGCGAAGGCGAAGAGCGGGGTGAAGAAGGGCTCGTGCGGCGTCCGCGCCGGGTGCTTGAGCGCGAGCCCCTGCAGCCCGTCGGTGAAGAGGGCCAGGTGCCGGGCCGTTCCCTTCCACGCCGCCCGCTGCGCCGCGTCCACCGCGCCGGGGGAGGTGAGGAAGACCGTCTCGTTGGCGAACTCGCCCGAGGCGGGAACGGTGATCGCGCGCATCCCCTCGCCCTCGGCGGCGATCACGGCGCCGTCGCCCACCTGCGCCACGGTGACGGAATCCGCCGCGAGCACGCAGGCGATCAGCGTGGTGGAGAGCTCGCGCGGCTCCACCCCGCGCGCCGCGGCGGCACTCTCGACGGCGTTGAGGGCGGCGGCCAGGGCGGCGTCGAGCAGCGCCGTCCACCCCCCGTCGCGGACGGTGGAGGCGGCCGCCGCCAGGGCGTCGACCGCGGCCGCCGCGGCGGCGCGGGCACCCGCCTCGGCGTGGGCGGCGGAGCCGGCGCCGTCGGCCACCGCGAGCGCCAGCGCGCCGCCGGGAAGGCGGCGCCAGGCGTGCGCGTCCTGGCAGGCGACGTCGCCGCGGGCGTGGCTGGTGCCGCGCACCGAGGCGCCGATCACCCGGAAGGTGGCGGCCGGGGCGGCGACGGGGCTCACAGCTCGGCCCACCCCGTGGGCGCCAGCTTCACCGTCTCGTCGGGCCGCGAGTGCGCGACCGACTGCATGCTGCGCGAGAGCCAGACGAACATCTCGCGGAAGTCGAGCCCCTTGAGCCGGAGCGGCTGGCGGGTGGCGATCTTCGCCAGCGCCTGCATGTTCGCGTTCTCCACGCCGACGGCGAAGAAGGCGACCTGCTTGCGGGCCTCGGCGTCGCGCAGGCGCTGCGTGGCCCGCGCGACGATCTCGGGCGCCTCGCCCTGCGGCTCGCCGTCGGTGACCAGGAAGATCCAGGGGCGGTAGTAGGCGACGTCGAAGGCGCGGTAGCGGGCCTTGCGCTCCTCCACCATGTCGAGCGCCTTCTCGATGGCCGCGCCCACGTGCGTCATCCCCTCGGCGCTGAGGAGGGGGATCTCGAAGCGGTCGGGGCTCACGAAGTCCTGCACCACCTGGATGCGGTTGTCGAAGGCGACGACGGCGACTTCCACGCGGCGCGCGGCCAGCGGGTCGACAGCCAGGTCGAAGCGAAAGGCCTCGAGGCCGGCGAGCATGGCGTCGAGCGGCTCGCCCTGCATGGAGCCCGAGGTGTCGAGCAGGAGCACGCACGGGCAGCGCGGCTCGGGGTTCTCGGCGAACTCTACGGCGTCTTCCAGCCTCGCCATCAGCGACATCGGTGGGGAGCTCCTGAAGGTTGAGGTCGTGCGGCGGGTCTGGCGCCGAACGGCGCCGGGGGCATGCAATCTCGCCCGACCTGCCTGAAAACTCAACTGCTTACACCACAGCGACGTACGGTTACACCACAGCGACGTACGGCGCGATCAATACGAACGATGCCGCCCGCGTGTTTCTGCCACCCCGGCGGCGGCACAAGAAGTCGGCGGGTTGGAAACGGCGGGTTGGAAACCCGCCGCTGGAACAGCACGAAGTCCGCCTGCGCGGACTGCGACCGCGGCTTACGCGCGGACCCCGGCCCTCCGAACGCCCTCACGCCAGGTGACGGGCATTGTGCTACGGGGCGGCGGGAACGGAGGTGCGGGACGGCGGTGACAATCTAACGATGCGCGGTGGCGGAACAGAAGGATTAGCCGATTCGAAGCGCGCCCAGATCGGCGCGGTTCGGGTTCTCCGCGTACTCATCCAGCCGGTCCGCGGTTCCGGCATCGGGTGCCGGCGGAGACGGCACCCTCTCAGGAGGAGGATTCCACCCCGCGTCGGCGCACGGCTCGGAGATGGAGAGAGAACCGGCGGCTATGGCGTCGTGTATGAAAAAACCTGATCTTGAGTGCCCGTCAGGCACGAAATCTCTCGTCCACGCGAGCTCACGATGCGCAGCCACGCCATCTACGGAGGAGCCGACCCACGGGAGCTCCCCGGATACACCATCGCCGACGCGTCGCGGTACATCCGCGTGCCGAAGGCGACGCTCCGGTCGTGGTTCCTGGGCCGCACCTATCCCAGGCGCGGCGGTGTCGCGGAATTCGGACGGCTCCTGGCACCGGCCGCGCCGGTCGCCCCCCAGCTTTCGTTTCTCAACCTGGTGGAGGCACACGTCCTGAGGGCGCTGCGGACGGAGCACGACGTATCGCTCGCGGGGATTCGCGCGGCGCTCGAAACGGCGGAAAAGCGGCTCGGCGTCGAGCGCGTGCTGCTCAGCGACCAGCTGCTCACGAGCGCCGGGGAGCTGTTCATCGAGCACTATGGCGAGCTGATCAGCCTCAGCCGCTCGGGACAGTTCGCCATGAAGAAGATGCTCCAGGCTTACCTGCGGCGGGTGGTCTGGGACGACAAGCACATCCCCATCCGACTTTTCCCCTTCCTTCGCGACACCGAAAGCACCGGTCCCTCCCCGATCGTGATCGATCCCCGGAAGTCGTTCGGACGGCCGACGATCGCCGGAACGGGGGTCATGACTCACATCCTGACCGACCGCATCGACGCGGGCGAGACGATCGAGGAGTTCGCGCGCGACTACGACATCTCCCCGGCCCACATCGAATCCGCGATCCTGTTCGAGAAGGCCGCGTAGGTGGAGTTCTTCACGAATCTAAAATCGCAGCAGCCACCTTAAGCTGTGAGTCGCATGACACGCCTCATTTAGCGCAGGCTTGTACCCGGGCTCTCGTGATTGACGCGGCCATGGGCATCGCCCCGCCGCGCAGCATTTACGGCCCTCTCGGACCACGGTCGCGCCTTGTCGAACCTCCCAATCTCATAAAGCGCATGACCAACGATGCTTCCGTCGCTCGCAGAGATCTCCACCCCTTCACGAACCCATTCATCGGGACACAGACGAAATCCGTTCAGAAGCGCCGCCATGTCGCTATTTGCCGGATTATTCTCCAATTCACATGCCACCTCGAGCAAATGATCTCTCTGCGCTTCCCGGACTTTCCGCAATTCAGCGGTGTATCCGGCCGGGGGTGCAGTGCTTTGCACGAACGACGCGAAGAGTTGGTGCATACGAAGTTCCTTGCCGCCTTCCAGCAGATGCAGGTCGAGACAAGAGTCGAGTCGCTCGCGAAACTCGGCTTCGCTCCAGCCTGCGGCGCTTTCGAGTTCCCGGAAGAGCTCGTCGCGAATGATGCATTGGGTATTGAGAAATGCCGCGCTGTGCAGCAGCAGCCGCTCAGGATAGCCGAGGCTCTCGTAGGGCACGCGAAAGCTGTCACGGGCCTCGTCCGTCATCTCCAAGCACACCGAATCCAGTCGGCCGCGCCGCTCTTCGTAGGCCAGCGTAGTAGCTGCGGGGCAGATCTGGATCGGCAGTCCTTCCGCGAGCTTTGCGAGGGACTCTCCAAATAGCGCGGCGCTGACCTCGCCAGCGATCTCTTCGATCAACTTTAGCGAAGCATGGTGTGAAAGCGGATCTACGCCCAGTGACCGCCACTCCGGACCCCACCGATCAAACACCGTCGTGATCAGTACGTGACACGGCATTCCGGCCGGCGGAAGCCATGGTTTGATCGCCTTCTCCGACATTACGTTGTCGTAGATCAACAGAACTGGGGAAGACCCGAGGCATAGCAGTGTGCGTTCGCCCTGTTCCTGGATGGACAGTTCCACCGGGAACTCCAATCCAAGCTGCACCTTCCCGATACGTGCGAGGTCGACGAACTCGCCACCGCTGCCGGCACCGATCAGGAACGTACCGCCGGGATAGATTTGCCGGTGCCGCCGAGCGTACTCTCGCGCTATCTCACTTTTGCCTACGCCCGGCGGTCCGTGCAGGACGAGCACAGCTTCCGCACACGTATCCGCGAACGCCGCGTGAATGTCCTCGAGCATCTGCTCCCGTCCAACGAACGGTAGATTGTACCGAGGTTGGATATTACTGCGGAACTGCGGTTCATTCGCTTGTATCAAAGGTGTAATCTGCTGCACCGTGCCGCGAACCACTGGGGACACTGGAATGAGGCGTGGAACGGTGAATCCGCGCTCATGAGCAACATTATCCGGAAAGACGCTCGGGTCCACGACCCACACCTCGCGCGGTTGATCCTCGTAGCGGAGCGGGAAGATCGTCACCGTGCTTCCGTCGAACGTGCCGTATAGAGCCCGGTTGGGCCATTTGCGCGTCTGGTACGCCGCGCCAGCCGCCACATGGAGATAACCGCCGCTCGCAGACACGGTGCTCTCGACGTCGCTCTTGTGCAGGTGGCCACGAAGGATCACGTCGACGTTCGCTTGCAGCGACGCGCGGATGTTCGACTCGTCGACGTCGCTGAGCCAGTCGAGCGGATGGTGCACCAGCGCGATGTTGAGGTCGGCCTTCAACTCGCGAAGCTGCTCCAGCGCCGGCTCTAACGCACGCCGGCCGATCAGCAGCTTGGCGTGGTCTTCGTCGTCCAAGCAGAAGAGCGCGCTGTTCAGTGGCAGGAGCCCGATCCTCACTCCTCCGACCTCGACAAGCTCCACCAGCCCACATGTGGTATTCGTCGGCGTCGAGCGGATCCCGGCGAAATAGTCGTCGTGCCACTTCACGAACGTGCCGAGCTTCTGAGTGAGGTGGATCTTGGGGACGCTCGGGCCGAAGTAGATGTCGGCCTCCTCGCGCGTTTGCAACGTCCTCGCTAGACCGACACCGAGAGTGCGGTCCACGTCGTGGTTACCGGGGATGACGAAGAGGTGCTTGCGATCGACGTTCGCAGCGTCGAGGAGTTCGTCGAAGAACCGCGCCGCCAGCGCGTACTCCGCCGGCTTGCCGGAGAACGCGATGTCGCCGGTGGCGAAGATTACGTCGGGCTTGCGGCCGTCCTTTTCGCGCATCCGCCGTACGGACGCGACGAGTGCCTTCAGCACGACGTTCTGGTCGTATGAGTCGCCAGCGTGGATGTGGAAGTCGGAGACGTGGAGCCAGGTAACAGGCATCGTGTTGCGCGGCGGCGGGAGCGAACGTGCGGACCGGCGGTGACAATCTAACGCTGTGCGGTGCCGGAACAGAAGGATTAGCCGATTCCAAGCGTGCAGAGCTCAGGGTATAGCTCGGTCACCGACTGGTGAGCGTTGTTCGAGAGCGTATGTCGCTGCCGTGGTTATAGATCCTTCGGGCTGCGGACCATCTCACCTTCTGCCGCCGAGGCGTGGCCGCCCCCAGGATGACGTCTTTGGGTACGCGGGCGCGGGAGGATTCGCGAACATGCATCGCCCCAGTCCGCGAAGGCGGACTTCGTGCCGTTCCAGCGGCGGGTTTCCAACCCGCCGCTGATTTCCAACCCGCCGGGTTCGGCGGCCGCGCCGAGATGAGCAGTGTCACCCCGTCTTCTTCTTCCGCGCCCTCTTCGCCTTCTCGAAATCGATCGGCGCCGCCGGGCCGCTGCGCGGGGGCGGCCGGTCCCCCTCGTCGGCGTAGCGCTCGAGGGTGGCCTGCATGCGCTGCACGCGGTCGGCGAGGGACTCGCTCGACACCGCGTTGCGGGTGCGGTCCACCAGCAGCGGGAAGGCGAGCGGCGGCGTGCGCGGCGGCTCGGTGATCACCACGCGGCTCGCCGACAATCGCTCCAGCGTGCGCCCCAGGCGGCTGCTCTCCAGCTGCCGCTCCAGCACCTCGCGGTGCGCCTGGCTCACCAGCAGGTTGCCGGGGTCGTAGCGGGTGAACACGTCGAAGAAGAGGCCGCTGCTCGCCTGGATCTGCCGCGTGCTCTTGCTCGCCCCCGGAAAGCCCTGGAATACCAGCCCCGCCACCCGCGCGATCTCGCGGAACTGCCGCCGCGCCATCTCCGTGGCGTTCAGCGACGCCGGCACGTCGTCCAGCAGGTCCGTCGGGCGCAGGAGGCCGGCGGCCAGGGCCTCTTCCAGTGGCGCCGGCGTGGGGCTCAGCAACTCGATCCCGTAGTCGTTCGACGCGAGGGTGAAGGAGATCGGCCCCAGCAGCGAGAGCCGGTACGCCAGCAGCGCCCCCAGCCCCTCGTGCACCAGCCGCCCCTCGAAGGGGAAGACGAAGAGGTGGTGCCCCTCGCGCGTCTTCACCCGCTCGATCAGCAGCTCGTCGGCGCGGGGGACCCGTGACCAGCGGGCCTGGATCTCCAGCACCGGCCGCACCGCCTCCATCTCCGGCCCGCGGAAGACGCCGTTCGACGCCTCCTCCAGCCGGCTGCGGAGCGCGGCCGCCAGCTCGGTGGAGAGCGGCATCCGGCTCCCCATCCAGCGGGGGATGGCGCCGCGCGAGCTCGAGGCGCGGCGCACCCACGCCTTCATGTCGCGCACCCGCACGAACTCCAGCGGCTTGCCGGCGAAGAAGAAGCGGTCGCCGGGCTTGAGCCGCGCGATGAAGCTCTCCTCCACCGTCCCCAGCCGCGCGCCGCGCAGGTACTGCACGGTGATGGCGGCGTCGCTCACGATGGTGCCGATCCCCATCCGGTGGCGGCGCGCCACCTGCCGGTTCTCCACCGTGTAGACGCCGTCCTGCTCCACCACCCGCTGGAACTCCGGGTACGCCCGCAGCGCCTCGCCGCCGCGGGTGACGAAGTCGATCACCCACGCCCACTCGTCGTCGAGCAGCCCGGCGTAGGCGTGCGTGGTCCGCACCTCGGCCAGCAGCTCGTCGCGCCGGAAGCCGCCGCCGAGCGCCACCGTCACCACGTGCTGCGCCAGCAGGTCCAGCGGCCGCTCTACCGGCAGCCGGCTCTCCACCGCGGCCGCCTCCACCCCGTCGCGCGCGGCGGCGACCTCGATCAGCTCCAGCACGTGCGTGGGGACGCAGGTCACGCGGCTCTCCACCCCCGGCCGGTGCCCGCTCCGCCCCGCGCGCTGCAGCAGCCGCGCGACCCCCTTGGGGCTGCCGACCTGCAGCACCCGGTCGACGGGGGAGAAGTCGACCCCCAGGTCGAGCGACGAGGTGGCCACCACGCAGCGCAGCCGCCCGGTGCGCAGCCCGGCCTCCACGAAGTCGCGCGTCTTCCGGTCCAGCGAGCCGTGGTGCAGCGCGATCTCGCCCGCCCACTCGGGGCGCGCGGCCAGGATCGCCTGGTACCAGATCTCCGTCTGCGAGCGGGTGTTGGTGAAGACGATGGCGCTCTCCGCCTGGTCCAGCACCTCCAGCAGCTGCGGGAGCATCTGCGTGCCCAGGTGCCCGGCCCAGGGGAAGCGCTCGATGTGCGGGGGGATGAGCGCGTCCACCACCACCGCCTTGGGCACCTGCCCGCGCACCGCGCGCGACGGGCCGCTGCGCGCGCCCACGCCCAGCAGCGTCTCCAGCGCCTCGGGGATGTTGCCGATGGTGGCGGAGAGCCCCCAGGTGCGCAGCTCCGGCCGCCACGCGCGCAGCCGCGCCAGGTCGAGCTCGGTCTGCACGCCGCGCTTGGTGCCCATCAGCTCGTGCCACTCGTCCACGATCACCGCGCGCAGCTCGGAGAAGCGCTCGCGCGCGTCCGGCTGCGAGAGGAAGAGCGACAGGCTCTCGGGGGTGGTGATGAGCGCGGTGGGCAGCCGTCCGCGCTGCCGCTGGCGGACCTTCGCCGCCGTGTCGCCCGTGCGCGACTCCAGCGTCCAGGGGAGGCGCAGGTCGCGCAGCGGCACCCCCAGCGCCTCCTCGGTGTCGGCGGCGAGCGCGCGCAGCGGGGTGATCCAGAGCACGCGCAGCGGCGGCGCCGGGCGGATGTCGGGGCCGTCCGGGTTCTCCCGCAGCCACTCCAGCAGGGGGCCCAGCCACGCAGCGTACGTCTTCCCCGTTCCCGTCGCGGCGTGGATCAGCCCGCTCTCCCCCGCCAGGTACGCCTCCCACACCTCGCGCTGGAAGGGGAACGACGCCCATCCGCGCCGCTGGAACCACGCGTTCGCGGGCGCCAGCGGGTCGGGCGGGACGTCGGGTCGCTTCCTGGCGGCGGCGCTGCGGGGCACGTCTGCATCCTCCCGAAACCGTACGAAGTGGCGGACGTGCGCAGGGAGGCAACGTTCGCGCCCAACTCCTGCAACGGCGTCTCACGCAGAGTCGCGAAGACACGGAGCCGCGCGCCACCTTCCCCCCGGTGGAGGGTAAGAGCGAGACGATGAACGAAGGAGGCGGGGGAGGGATGACAGAGGGAAGAGCCGACGCGCGCAGCGCCCGGGTGGCGCGCGTCGCCATGCTGCTGATCGTGCTGTCGCTGGCGACGCTGGTGGTGGCCCCGTGGCTCATCCAGCGGCGGGTGGGGCCGCTCCGCGACCAGGTGGAGGCCGCGGAGGCGGGGCGGACGCACGTGGGGCTGGTGGAGTTCAACCTGGCGGTGGAGATGTCGTCGCTGCGCGGCTTCCTGCTGAGCGGCGACCGCACGCAACTCGCCGCGTACGAAGAGGCCAAGGCCCAGGAAGCGGCCATCTACCCCCGGCTCCGGACGTCCACGCGCGATCTCCCGTCCGCCGTGAAGTCGCGGGTGGACTCGCTGGAGGTGGCGTCGGGGCAGTGGCACCGCGCGGCAACGCGCGACGAGATCGAGCGCAGGCGCAGGCTCACGTCGGCGCAGCGCGCGGAGATCTCGACTGAGCAGGCGCGGTTCGAGGCCGCACTGCAGGCGGCCGCGCGGGTGGACTCGGTGCTGGTGGACGAGTCGCGCGCGCGGCGCGATCGCATCCGCCAGGCCGAGCAGCTCCGCTTCGCCATCACCGTGGGGCTGGTGGTGATGGCGCTCGCCTCGGCCGCGGCGGCGATGTGGTTCGCGCGGCGGGTGCGGCTGCTGGCCCGCGAGGCCGCCGCGCGGCGCGACCAGGCGGAGCAGGCGCTGGCCGGGCTGCGCGAGAGCAACGCCTCGCGCGTGCGGATGATGCGCGGGGTGACGCACGACCTGAAGAACCCGCTGGGCGCGGCGCGCGGCTTCGCCGACCTGCTGCAGGAAGGAATCGAGGGGCCGCTGGCGCCGGGGCAGGCGCGCATGACCGCCGCGATCCGCCGCAACGTCGACACCGCGCTCGCCATCATCCACGACCTGCTGGACCTGGCGCGCGCCGAGGCCGGCACGCTGGAGGTCGCCCGCGAGCGCATCGACTGCGGCGCGCTGCTGCGCGAGGCGGTGGACGACCACCGCGCCGCCGCCCAGGCCGCCGGCCACGCGCTGGCGATCGAGGCGCCCGCCGCGCCGCTGGAGGTGCTGGCCGACCCGCTGCGGGTGCGCCAGGTGGTGGGGAACCTCCTCTCCAACGCGATCAAGTACACCCCGCCGGGCGGGCGCGTGGTGGTCGCCGCCGGCCCCGCCTCCAACGGCGACGGCCCGCGCCCGGGACAGTGGGTGCGGGTAACGGTGGAGGACAGCGGCCCCGGGATCCCCGCGGAGCACCGCGAATCCGTCTTCCAGGAGTTCGAGCGGCTCGAGCCCGGGACGGCCGAGGGGCACGGGCTGGGCCTCGCCATCGGCCGGCGCGTGGCCCGGCTGCTGGGCGGCGACGTGACGGTGGATGAGGCGGAGATCGGGGGCGCGGCCTTCACCCTCTGGCTCCCGGCCGCCCCGTAAAAGCATCACGCAGAGGCGCAGAGGCGCGGAGAGAACTGCCCAATCTCTCCGCGCCTCTGCGTCTCTGCGTGATCCTGCCCGTTCGTCAGCTCCCGGTGATGCGGGCGACGATGGTGCGGGCGAAGTCCTTGTCCCACTCGGCCATGTTCTTCTTCGCCGAGGCGGTCACCTGCGTGGTGCCGCTGCTCTCGGACTTGACCTGCACGTGGATCTCCTCGTCGCCGCGGGTGCCCATCCACTCGTGCTCGGCGCCGTTGTGCTGCTCGTTGTGCCCGGTGACGGTGATCCCCAGGTCCCGCAGCACCGCGGGCACCCGCCCCGCCACCGTGCCGGCCGACGAGCTCACCATCCCCGACGCGCCCTGCGAGGTGAGGTAGACCCCCGCCCCGGCGCCCGCGCCCACCGCGGCCGCCATGCACCCCCCGGCCGACGCCACGCCCACCGCCAGCACCGCCGTCTTCAGCCACGTCCTCAGCATCGTTCACCTCCCTTGGCAGCTGCTTCCGCCCCTTCGGAAGCCTCCGCCAGCCCCGCAACCCCGATGCCAGCGCAACCGTAAACACCTTCCAGGTCAACGGCTTGCGGTGAATGCGGCGACCGCGGCCCCTCTCCCTGGCGCTTCGCGCCGGTCCTTCCCCCAAACTGCGGGGGAGGGACGGGGGCTCGCTTCGCTCGCGGCTATTTCGGTGTGCACGAGATCGATCGCGCGCAACCGAACCTCGGCCGCACGGCAGGCGGTAGTCCGCGAAGGCGGACTTCGTGTGGTCGTTGCAGCCTTCATTCGCCCCGCAAAGCAGAGGCGCAGGGAGAAGACGTTCCCCCCGCGCCTCTGCGTCTCTGTGTGAGACCGGCCGCGATCAGTCGGCCGCGGCGAACTCGGGCTCGCGCACGACGACCACCGGCTGCGGCTGCCGCGGCTTGCGGCGGATCCAGCGGACGAAGTCGTCGAAAAGGGTGTAGACCACCGGCACCACGAAGAGCGTCAGCAGCGTCGAGGTCACCAGGCCGCCCATCACCGCGTGCGCCATCGGCGCGCGCTGCTCGGCCCCCTCGCCCAGCGCCAGGGCGAGCGGGATCATCCCGAAGATCATCGCCATGGTGGTCATCACGATCGGCCGGATGCGCGTGCGCGCGGCACTCAGGATCGCCTCCTCGCGCGGGCTCCCCTTCTCCCGCTCCTGGTTCACGAAGTCGATCAGCAGGATGCCGTTCTTCACCACCAGCCCCATCAGCATGATGATGCCGATCATCGACATCACGTTCAGCGTGCCCCTGGTGATCCAGAGCGCCAGCCCCACGCCGATGAAGCTCAGCGGGAGCGAGAGCATGATCGCCAGCGGCTGCAGGAAGGAGCCGAAGAGCGAGGCCAGGATCAGGTAGATGAACACCACCGCCAGCAGCAGCGCCTCGCCCACGAACCCCTTGGTCTCCTGCAGGTTCTGCACGTCGCCGGTGAAGACGGCGTGGTACCCGGGCGGCAGCCCCAGCGTCTCGATCTTCGCCTTCACCGCCGCCGCCACGTCGCCCAGCGAGTAGCCCGGGAGCACGCTGGCGGAGACCGAGACCATCCGCTCCAGCGAGCGCCGCTCGATCTGCTGCGGCCCCACCCCCGCGGTGACCTCGGCGATCTGCGCCAGCGGCACCAGCGCCGCCCGCCCCGACGCGTCCGGCGAGCCGGGGATCATCAGGTCGCGCACGTCGGCCGCGGAGGTGCGCATCGAGTCGGGGTACGTCACCACCACGTCGTGCGAGTAGCCCTGCGGGTCTTCCCAGGTCCCCGAGCGCTGCCCGGAGAAGAGGGGCTGCACCACGTCGGCCACGGCGCCCACCCCCAGCCCCGCGGCCGCCGCCTGCTCGCGGTTCACGGTCACGTTCAGCTGCGGCAGGTCGCCCTCGTCGCTGGACTGCGGCTCGGCCACGCCGGGCACGGAGCGGATCGCCTCGAGCACCTGCGAGGCCGCCAGCTTCAGCTGCCGCTGCTCCGGCCCCTGCACGTTCACGATGATCGGCTGGCGCGACCCCGCCTGGAAGATGCTGGGCGAGCCGCTCACGTTCGCGCGCACCCCGGGGAGCTGGCGCAGCTTGCCGCGCAGCTCCGTCTGGATGTCCTGCTGGCTGCGGTCCCGCTCGCCCGCCGGCTTGAGCTTCACGTAGATCGAGCCGTTGTTGGGCGTGCCGCGGAAGCCGCCGCCGACGGAGAGGTAGGTGAACTCCACCTCCGGGAGCCGCCGCAGGAACTGCGCGACCTCCTGCCCCTTCCCGGTGGTGTACGCCAGCGACGACCCCGGCGGGGTGCGGAAGCCCACGTTGAACTCGCCGCCGTCGAAGTCCGGCATCCAGGTGAAGCCCAGGGAGCCCAGGATGAACCACGCGCCCACCACCGTCGCCGCCGCGCCGCCCATCACCGCCGCGCGGTGGCGCAGCCCCCAGCGCAGCCACCCGGGGTAGCGGTCGGCCACCGCCTCGAAGCGGTCGTTGAACCAGAAGGCGAAGCGCCGCAGCGGGTTCTTCACCTTGCGCCGCCCGTCGGGGCCGCGGCCGTGCGCCGCCCCGTGCTCCACCTCGGGGTCCGGCCAGATGCTGGAGAGCATCGGGTCGAGCGTGAAGGAGACGAAGAGCGACACCAGCACCGCGAACGCCACCGTCACCCCGAACTGGAAGAAGATCTTCCCGATCATCCCCCCCATGAACGCCACGGGGACGAACACCGCGATCACCGCCAGCGAGGTGCTGGTCACCGCCAGCCCGATCTCGCTGGTTCCCTCGCGGGCGGCGGTGTGGTGGTCCTTTCCCATCTCCAGGTGGCGCACGATGTTCTCGCGCACCACGATGGCGTCGTCGATCAGCAGCCCGATCGCCAGCGAGAGCGCCAGCAGCGTCATGGTGTTCACGCTGAAGTCGAACATCCACATGACGAAGAAGGCGGAGATGATCGACACCGGCAGCGTGAGGCCGGTGATCACCGTGCTGCGCCAGGAGTTCAGGAAGAGGTAGATGATGAAGATGGTGAGCACCGCGCCGAGCAGGATGGTGAGCTCCACGTCCGACAGCGACTCGCGGATGCGGTGCGAGTCGTCGCGCACCACGGTGAGCTGGATGTCGTTGGGGAGCTGGCGGCGCAGCTCCTCGACCGAGGCGCGCACGCCGTCCGCCACCTCCACCGTGTTGGAGCCGGAGACCTTCAGCACCTCCAGCGAGACGGCGCGGGTGTCGTTCATCAGCGCCGAGCTGCGCACCTCGGCGGTGGCGTCGCGCACGTCGGCCACCTCGCCCAGGAGCACGGGAACGCCGCCCCGGATCACCACGGGGATGGAGGCGAACTCGCGCGGGTCGCGGATGCGCCCCATCACCCGCACCAGCCGCTCCCCCGTGCCGCGGGTGATGCGGCCGGCGGGGACCTCCTGGTTCTCCCGCTGCAGCGCGGCGGAGACGGCGCCCGGGGTGAGCCCGTAGGCCCGCAGCGCGTCGGGCTTGAGCTCCACCCGCACCTCGCGGGTGGCGCCGCCCACCACGTTCACCCCGCCGACGCCCGCCACCGCCTCGATGCGGGTGGCGATGGTCTGCTCGGCCAGGTCGGTGAGGTCGCGGATCGGCCGGTCCGAGCTCTGGAGCGCCACGGAGATGATCGGCCGGTCGTTGGGGTCGAAGTGCTGGATGACGGGATCGACGATGTCGCGCGGGAGGGAGCGGCGGATGCGCGCCACCTTGGCCTGCACGTCCTGCTGCGCGTCGGCCACGTCCACGCCCAGGTTCAGCAGCACGCGGACGATGGAGATCCCCTCCAGGTTGGTGGAGGTGAGCTCCTTGATCCCCTGCACGGTGTTGAGCGCCTCCTCGATGGGGCGGCTCACGTCGCGCTCCATGCTCTCGGCGCTGGCGCCGGGCCACGAGGTCTGCGCGATCACCACGGGGTAGGTCACGTCGGGGTACTCGTCGATCGCCAGCCGCTGGTAGCTGACCACCCCGAGCACCACCAGCGCCACCATCATCATGGTGGCGAAGACGGGCCGCCGGATCGATACGTCGGAGAGGAACATCGGCTTCGCTTCCCCCGGTTTACCGCGAGCCCCGGGCGCCGCCCGGCCCCGCGCCGCCTCCACCTCCCCCGCCCGGGCCGCCGCGGCCGCGGCGCCCGCCGGCTTCGGCCATCCGCACCTGCATCCCCTCGCCCAGCATCCCCACGTTCCCCACGACGATGCGGTCGCTCGCGGAGAGCCCGCTGACGATCTGCACCACCCCCTGCGTCTCGTCGGCCAGCCCCTGCGTCACCTGCGCCACCTCGATCTTCCCGCCGTTGATGCGGTAGACGAAGGGGGGCGCGCCCTCCTTCCCCTCGCGCAGCGCCGCGGCGGGCACCACCAGCGCGTCGTTCACCACCCGCGACACGATCCGCCCGGTGGCGAAGGTCCCGGCGCGCAGCGACCCGTCGCCGTTGGGCACCTGCACGTACACCGTCACCGAGCGCGACGCGGGGTCCACCGAGGGCGCCACGCGCGCCACCCGCCCCTCGATCTGCCGCCCGCCGGCGGTGAAGTGCACCGCCTGCCCCGGCTGCACCGTGGCCGCCGCGCGCTCCGGCACCTGCGCCGCCAGCTCCAGCACGTCGCCGCGCACCACGGTGAAGAGGGTGGCGCCGCGGGAGACGTGCTCGCCCGGGTTCACCGACCGCTTCTCCACGATCCCGGAGACGGTGGAGAGGACGCGCGTGTCCGACACCGTCTGCGAGGTGGTGCGGAGCCGGGCGTCGGCCGCAGCCACGCGGGCGCGGGCGGCGGCCACCTCCTGCTCGGCCAGCCGCACGTCGCGCTCGGGAACCGCGCCCTGCCGGTAGAGGTCGCGCGTCTGCTCCAGGTTCCACTGCGCGGTGGAGAGAACGGAGCGCGCCGAGGCCAGGTCGGCGCCGGCGCTCTGGTTCTCCCCCGCCTGCTCGTTGGCGCGGAAGCGCGCCAGCAGCGTCCCCGCGCGCACCGGCTGCCCCTCGCGCACGTACACCCCGTCCACGTCACCCTCCAGCCGGGCCCGGATCTCGGCGCGCTCCAGCGGGTCCAGGTTGCCGGTGACGGGGACGGCGTCTTCGAGCGAGGCCAGCCTGGGCGTGGCCACGTCGGCCGCGGCCAGGGTCACGCTGGGCGCGCGGCCCCCCGCCCCACCCGGGCCTCCGGGCCCGCCGCCTGCGGCGGGGTCGCCGCCCTTCTTCGAGCAGGCAGTGAGCGCAAAGGCCGCGAGCGCGGCGGTGGAGGTCAGGCGCAGGGAACGGGACACGGGCATCCGGATCGGTCGCGTGGTCGTCATGGAGCGGCGGGGAGGAGGGGGATCGGGCGCCCCTGCGCCCGGGCCACCCCGGCCGTGGCCAGGTAGAGCTCGTGGGTGGCGCGCGCCTCGTTGCTGCGCGCGGTGGAGAGCGCGAGCTGCGCGTCGCTCACGTCGAGCTGGGTGGAGAGCCCGCGCGTGAAGCGCAGCGTGGCCAGGCGGAAGGCCTCCTCGGCCTCGGCCACGTTCAGCCGGGTGGCGGCGAACTGCGCGCGCGCCGTCTCCAGGTCGGTGCGGGCCTGCGCCAGCTCCACCGCGGCGGCCTCGCGCGCCTGCGCGGCCTGCGCCTGGGCCACCTCGTACTGCGCGCGGGCCAGCGCCACGTTGCTGCGGGTGCGGAAGCCGTCGAACACCGGCCAGCTCACCTGCAGCCCCGCGGAGCGGTCGGTGAACCATCCCCCGTTCTGCTGCGTGCACACCCGGTCCGCCGCCGACCCCTCGGGGCAGGTGACCGTCTCCAGCGCGCCGCGCGAGGTGGGGAAGCTCCAGCTGGTGGGGTACGCCTGGAACCCGCTGGTGATGAAGGCCGAGACCGTCGGCAGGTAGTCGGCCCTGGCGATGGAGATGCCGGCGCGCGAGGCGCTGGCGCGCAGCTCGGCGGCGCGGACGGAAGGGATCGCGGCCACCGCGGCCGAGTCGGACGTGGGCGTCACGGCGCCGGCGGACTGCGCCAGCGCGGCCACCGCCTCGGCGCTCACGGGCGAGACCAGCTTCAGCGGCTGCCCGGAGGGGAGGTTGGCCAGGCGCTTGAGCTCCAGCAGCGCCAGGTCGCGGTCGCCGGCGGCGCGGATGGCGGCGGGCTCCAGATTGGAGCGCTCCACCCGCGCGCGCAGCACGTCGTAGCGGCTGGCGCGTCCGGCGCGCTCGAGCTGCTCCACCTGCTTCACCCGCTCCTCGGCCAGCGCCACGTTCTCGCGCTGGATCTGCACCAGCCGGTCGGCGAAGAGGGCGTCGAGGTAGGCGCGCAGCACCTGCAGCGTCACGTCGGCGCGCGCCTGCTCCACGTCGGCCCGGGCGGCGCCGCGCAGCCCCCGCGCGCTCTTGAGCCCGGCGGAGATGCGGCCGCCCTGAAAGAGCGGGGCGGAGAGATTGAAGTTGACGTTGTAGGTGTTGGGCTGGTTGAAGATCTGCCCCACCGCCTGCGCCCGCGCGTTCTCGTAGACGTGCGTGAAGGTGGTGTTCATCCGCAGCGCCGGGAGCGCGGTGGAGCGCGCCTGCCCCACCTGCGCGTTCGCCGCGTCGGACCGGCTTTCCGCCAGCGCCACCTCGTCGCCCTGCCCCAGCGCGCGCGCCACCGCGTCCTGGATGGAGACGCGCAGCGAGTCGCCGCCCGCGGGCTGCTGGGCGCGGGCCGGCCTCGCGGCTACGAAGGCGGAGAGCAGAAGGAGTACCGCGCCGAAGCGGCGGGATGACTGCGGGACTGCGATGAGGGTCATGCCCGGGGTCACTGCTCGGAGTACGTGGTCGGGAACGCAACGCGCCGCCCCTCCGACCCCGGCCGCGTGGCAAGGGTTGCTTCCGGAAGGACGCGGAAACCGCAGTATACCACGGACAGCCGGGAAAGTTTACCTGTTAAGACAACCGAACGGAATGGACTCACGCAGAGTGCGAGAGGCGCAGTGGTTCGCTGCCCGTCTCCGAGGTCTACGATACCACGTTGCCGAGGATGGTTCGAGTTTCCCGGCTTCAACGGCAGAACTCACACGGAGTCAACGGAGTCAACGGAGTCAACGGAGAACGACTCCGCTGACTCCGTTGACTCCGTGTGAGCCATTCGGTTTAGAGGACGTACCCCGATCGAAGCTCTACGACGTGGCAGGTGCGATTCGACTCGAGCTCGATCCGTCCGCGGCCGTATGGGTCGAGCTCGCGCGTCGACGCCTGGTGCTCGGCCATGAACGCCGGATCCGCGGCGGCAGATTCGTAAGACTGGTAGATGGCCTCTCGGAGCGCGCGGCGCCGCTGCTGCCTCGACGGCCTGCGAACGATGAAGCAGGTCATTACTCGCCCCCGCCCCGCGCGGCTTCGAGGAGCTCGACCAGAGTGGCGAGGCGCTCGCGGCCCAGGTGGCCCAGGTGGCGCAGGTGGAGCTCGTTCACCGCCCCGTCCAGCGGCGCGATGGCGTCGAGGCCCGCGGGGGTGATGCGCGTCCACACCACGCGGCGGTCCTCGGTGCAGCGCGAGCGCTCGGCCAGGCCGCGGCTCTCCAGCCGGTCGAGGAGGCGGGTGACGTCGGGGTCGCGGGTGATCATGCGATCGCCCACGTCGCCGGCGGTGAGCCCCGACTCGCCCGCGCCGCGGAGGATGCGCAGCACGTTGTACTGCGTGGGCGTGAGGTTGTGGCCCTTGAGCAGCTCGACCACGTCCTGCAGCAGCACGTTGGCCGTGCGCTGCACGTTCAGGTACGCCTCCTCCTCCAGCGTGGGGATCGGCCGCGTCTGCTTGATCTCGTCCTGGAGCCGTCCCGCCAACTGCTCCTCCTCGCGCGCGTGGAGTGATCCGGTCCGCCGACGATATTCCGCGCCGCGGGCGAAGTCAACGGACAACGGCCGAACCGGGGCCGCCCGTGGGATCGATGTCGCCGACGGGAGCCTGGCGAATGGAATTCGCGGCGCCTCGGGTTTCAACCCGGGTAACCGGCGGACGCACGGAATCTTCCTGTCCCGTCGGAGACGCGAAGGGCGGTATGCGAAACGACGGAGCCGGCGGTGCTGCCGCCCGCTCCGTCGTTTCACCTCGACACCGGAACCGGATCAGCGCGTCGCGGCGCGCACCCGGTAGAGGCGGCCGTCGACGATCACCGCCACCTGCTCGCCGAGCGCGAAGTAGCGGCCCAGCGCGGGGACGCGGCCCAGCAGCGCGTAGTACTCGTCGCTGCCGAAGGCGACCGTGGTCTCGGGGAGACGCACGTCGGCCCGGATCTCCGCGTCGGTCCAGACGCCCTCGCGCAGGTAGAAGGTCTTGTCGCCCACCGTCTGCATGCTCGCCGACGCGGCGCCCTGGACGGTGACCGCCTCCTGCATCTCGCGCGCGCTGCGGCTCGCGGCCACGGCTCCGCGGCCCGTCACGTCCTGCGGCATTGCCATCGCCGGGGGCGGGGGCGGCATCCCGCCGCTGTTGGCGCGCGGGTCGCGGTCGCGGCGGATGATGGGACGCGGCTGCTCGCCGTCCGTCACGGCGCCGGGCTCCAGCGCCAGGAAGCTGGTGTAGGGCGTCACGATCCCGTAGCGCGTGCCCAGCTCCACCACCTCGTCGCGCAGCTCCTTCTGCTCGCCGTTGCTGCGGATCTGCTCCATCAGCCACCCCACGCGGCGGGTGGCCCAGAGCCGCGGCAGCCAGTCGTTCTCGTCCGCGCGCAGGGGGAAGCGCTGGCCGGGATAGTCGTAGGTGCGCACCCCGGAGCCGTGGCCGCTCAGGCGCAGCGTCACGCCCTGCAGGTCGCGGTCGTTGCGGTAGCGGCCCACCAGCACCAGCTGCGTGCCGCGGAACAGGTCCGGCATGGCGCGCGGGTACACCAGGTCGGTGCGCACCCCGCCCATGTCCACCTGCACGTCGCTGAGCACCGGGTGGTTCACCTTGTCGAAGAAGGCCGAGACCTTCACCTCCAGGTCCTCGCGCGGGTCCACGTAGTCGGCCACGCCGCCGTTCTCGGCCGCCACGCGGTCCAGCAGCCGCGTGTTCACGTCGTAGCCCACCCCGAAGGTGAAGAGCCGCACCCGGTCGCGCCGCGCGGCGCGCGTGTGCTCCAGGATGCGCGCGACGGAGGTGTCGCCCACCGTCGGCAGCCCGTCGGTGAGGAAGACCAGCATCCGCGGGCGGCCGGCCTCGCGCGGGAACTGCTCCATCCCCGCCACCAGCGCCTCGTCGATGTTCGTCCCTCCCTGCGGCGACAGGCGGCCGACGAACTCGGCGCCGCGGCGGCGGCCCTCCGCGTTCGCCTGGATCAGCCCGCTCTCCATCAGCCGCGTGTCGCCGCTGAAGGCGATCACGTTGAAGCGGTCGCCCGCACCCAGGCCGCGGATGCCGAACTCCAGCGCGCGCTTGGCCTTGTCGATCTTCCCCTCTTCCGCCATCGACCCCGACACGTCGAGCACGAACACCACGTCCTTGGCCGCGTACTCGCGCTCCTCCAGCGTGGTTGGCGGGGAGAGGAGGAGGAGGTAGTAGCCGTCCTTCCCCGGCTCGCGGTAGGTGAACAGGCTGAGCCCCACCTCGCGGGCGGAGGGCGCCCAGAAGAGCTGGAAGTCGCGCCGCTCGGCGTTGCGCCCCGTCTCGAAGGTCACGCGCACCCGCCGGTCGCCGTCGCTCCGGCGCGTGTCGATACCGTGGCTGGGCGAGTAGACGGTGCGCAGCGCGCCCTGCCCGTGGATCTCGACGGTGCCGGTGAGCCGCTCCACCGGGCTGGCGTTGCGCCCCACCCCCAGCGGGTAGCGGTAGCCGACGGTGCCGCCCTCGGCGCGGAGCACCTGGGTGTAGGTGAGCTCCAGCTTCTTGGTGGAGCGGGGGTTGATGGGGAAGATGCTGGCCTGGAAGAGCTCCTCGCCCGCGTACTCCAGCAGCCCGGGGTCGCGCCTGCGCCGGACGATGCCGTCGTAGATGCGGCGCGCCTCCTCGCGCGGGCGCACCTCGCCGGCCAGGCGGCGGTCGCCGTCCCAGATGGCGAAGTCGCTCACCGAGGCGCCCTTCGGGATGGGGAAGAAGTACGTCCCCTCCAGCACCATCCCGGTCTCGTTGCGGAAGACCTGGGTGACGTGCGTGGTGGCGACCTGCCCCTCGATCTTCGTGTCGATCTGCACCGACTCGACCGGCAGGCCGATGCGCCCCGCGGGCGGCACCCAGGGCGTGCGGCAGTCGCGGCAGTCGGGGATGATGATCCCCTGCGCGCCCGCCGGCGCGGCGGCGCCGAGCAGGAGGAGGGCGGCGGGGAGAAGGCGTGAGGTTCGCATGGGACGGGCTCCGCGAAGGTGGGGTCTTCCCCCGTGTGTACCCGCGCCCGGCGGGGAAGAGTTCCAGCAGATGAACGTGGAACGCGCGGAGGTTCTGCCGGCTAAGTTTTTAGCAGAACGTCACTTGGGAAAAGATGTCCCACGCGGAGGCACGGAGACGTGGAGAGACCATCACACCTTATCCGACAGGCTTGATCCACGGTTCCGGCGGGCGTAGCATGGATGGCCGCCGTTGTCGAACCTCCCACGCACCCCCGCCCTGGAGGACGTCATGTCGTTCAAGCTCCCGCTGAATTCTCTGATGGTCGAGTCGTTCGTGCTCGGCACTGCCGACTCGGGACCCACCACGATCGGGCGCGACTGTACCTACGAGCCCGTCTGCCCCGCCACGGACGGGGTGGCCATCGGAATGAACACCATGGAGCCGGGGTGCACGACTCCGGATCTCTGCCCCGGCACCGTCGTCGCCCTCGACCCGGCGAAGACCATGGCGCCGGGATGCACCGCCTTGCCGGAGCTGTGCCCCGCCCAGACTACGGCCCAGGTGGCGTGACCGGAGAGCTGGCACCCGCTCTGTGGGAGTCGGCGCTCGCCCCGCCCGGGCGAGCGCCGACGTATTTCCGAAGCGCGGCATTGCGGCGCGGGGGTCCGGCAGGCCCTTCGGAACACCCATCACCCGCACAGAGATCCTCACCCGGAGTCGACGGAGAACGACTCCGCTGACTCCGTGTGAGCCCCGTGTGAGCCCTCTGGCGAAGCGCCTCAATGCCCCGCCTTCCGCGCCACCTTCAGGTACAGCGGCCACCGCACCCGCTGCGTCCCGTCGCCCCATGCGCGCACCAGCTCGTCGCGCACGAGGTCGACGGGGTCCTGGCCGTGCGCCTGGATGTAGCCGCGCGTCGCGCTCCAGGTGCCGAGGTAGCCGATGGCGTCGGCGGCGGTCCAGTCCTTCTCCATCGCGAAGGGCAGCGGAGAGACGGGGTCAAAGGGGAGCACCACCTCGTCGTAGCCGCGCTCGATCATCCCCCGGTCGGGCGGCCAGAAGGGGCCCACGATGTCGCGGTAGAGGCGGTCCACCACGCGGTCCACCTCGGGCGTGGAGGCGAAGACGGCGTAGGCCCACACCGCCAGCACCCCGCCGGGCTTCAGCACGCGCTCCGCCTCGCGGTAGAAGGCGGGGATATCGAACCAGTGCACCGCCTGCGCGACGGTGATCAGGTCGATCGAGGCAGCCTCGATCCCCGAGTCTTCCGCGGGGGCGACGCGGTAGGTGACGCGCGGGTGCGGATGCGCGCTGCGGACCTGCTTCTCGCTCGCGTCCGTCGCCACCACCTCGGCGAAGTGCTCCGCCAGCGCGACGGCGGCCTGTCCGCTCCCGGTCGCGCAGTCCCACGCGCGGCTGCGGGTGGGCGCGGTCTCGGCGAGCCACGCGAAGAGCGCCGGGGGATAGTCCGGCCGGTAGCGCGCGTACGCGTCGGCGTGCGCGGAGAAGTGGTCCTTGAAGCCTGCCTCGGGCATGGGGCGACGCCTTGGGTGATAGGGATTCGGTCGATTGCGTCCGGCGCGACGGCAGGTTGCGTCTCCCGCCGCGCGGTCGCAAGATTCGCGGCCCGCTCCCCATCTCCCGAAGCCGTTCCGGAAGGCGTGACGCACACCGCGCGGGACCCCGACTACGAGGCGCGCGTCCGCGCCAGCTTCGCGCGGCAGGCGGCGATGGCGACCATCGGCGCCTGCCGCGCACCTCGCGCCCGGCGAGGTGGACCTGCGCATGCCGTACCGCGCCGAGCTGACGCAGCAGCACGGCTTCGTGCACGCCGGGATCGTCGGCACGCTGGCGGACAGCGCCTGCGGCTACGCGGCGTACACGCTGATGCCGGCGGACGCGGCCGTGCTCTCGGTCGAGTACAAGCTGAACCTGCTCGCCCCGGCCGCGGGCGAGGCGTTCGTGGCGCGGGCGCGGGTGAAGAAGGCGGGCCGCACCCTGAGCGTCGCCACCGCCGACGTCTTCGCGCTCCGCGGCGGCGAGGAGCGCCTGGTCGCGACCCTGCAGGCCACGCTGATGACGATGCTCGACCGCCCCGGCCTGAGCGGCTGAGGCCTCGAGTCACCAGGGCCGCGGCTCGCGCCCTGCATCCGCCCAAACCGGCACGACACCGGCCGGCGCCTCGGCGGAAGCAGCACCCAGCACTTGGCACTTGGCACTTGGCACTTTCACTCCAGCCCACCGACAGGAGACCCCTCCATGCCCGGATGTCCCCCGTTCACGTTGACCGGCGTCACACCCGAAGTCTGGAGGTGCCTGACGGAAAAGGCCGAGGGCGCCGCCATCCCCATCACCGGCGACTCCGGCACTGCCCGGTCGCAGGGCGTGACGGCGGCCTATCGCCGCGACCCGGAGGCGAACACGGTGACCATCGACGTGCTGGAGATGCCCATCCTCACCGACTGCGGCACCGTCCAGGCCGTGCTGCGCGAGGTGGTGCGCTCCTGCAGCGGCTCGTGAGCGCTCCCTCCCTATCCACCGTTCGATGAGCACGCGTGCGGCTCGCGCCCTGTCCCGCGCGCTCGCGGCCGGGCTCCTGGCCGCGTGCTGGGGAGCGCGCGCCGCCGCGCAACGCCCGGCGCCCGTTCCGCGCGTGGACCCCCTGGCGCTGATGCAACCCGGGATCTCGCGGGAGCTCGCCGAGCAGCGCGCAGCCACCCTCTCCGGCGTGCGCTACGACCTCTGGCTCGACCTCACCCAGCGCGACGCCGCCGCCGGGATCGTGCGGATGGAGTTCACGCGGGCGCGGGGGGCGGGCGACCTGGTCGCCGACTTCCGCGGGGAGCGGCTCTACGAGGTGCGGGTGAACCGCGACGCGGTGCGCGACTTCGAGTGGCGCAACGGGCACCTGCGCATCCCCGCGCACCACCTGGCCACCGGGAGCAACACCGTCGAGGCGCGCTTCACCACCCGCATCGCGCCGGCGGGGGCGGCCATCATCCGCTTCGACGACCACAGCGACGGGAGCACCTACCTCTACACGCTCCTGGTGCCCTCCGACGCCAACCTGCTCTTCCCCTGCTTCGACCAGCCAGACCTGAAGGCGCGCTTCCGCTGGCGCCTCTCCGCGCGGCTGGGGTGGACGGTGCTGGCCAATGCGCGCCCCGAGTCGCGCGACAGCGCCGCCGCGGGGGTGAGCTGGACCTTCGCCGAGACGGAGCCGATCCCCACCTACCTGGCCGCCTTCGCCGCCGGGCCGTGGACGCGCTGGGAGTCGGCGCCGGCGGGCGAGCGGCCCATCACCCTCTACGGCCGCGCCAGCCGCCGCGCCGAGGTCGACGCCGACTCCATCGTCCGCGCGAACCGCGACGCGGCGCGCTGGCTGGAGGCGTGGTTCGGCGTCCCCTTCCCCTTCAGCAAGCTCGACGCGCTCCTCGCCCCCGCCTTTCCCTTCGGGGGGATGGAGCACGTGGGGGAGATCTTCTACAACGAGAACTCCTTCATCTTCCGCGAGCCGCCCACCTTCACCCAGCGGCTGGGGCGCGACGCCACCATCTACCACGAGGTCAGCCACCAGTGGTTCGGCGACCTGGTGACCATGCGCTGGTTCGACGACCTCTGGCTGAAGGAGGGGTTCAGCACCTACATGGCGGCGCGCATCCAGGACGAGCTGCGCCCCGGCTCGGAGGCGTGGAAGACCTTCTACCTGCGCAACAAGCCGCTCGCCTACGGGGTCGACGTGACCAGCGGCACCACCCCCGTGTGGCAGGAGCTCGCCAACCTGGACCTGGCCAAGAGCAACTACGGGCCGATCGTCTACAACAAGGCGCCGTCGGTCATCAAGCAGCTCGCCTTCCTGGTGGGCGACAGCGCCTTCCGGGCGGGGCTGCACCTCTTCCTCACCCGCCACGCCTACGCGAACGCCACCTGGCGCGACCTGCTGGGCGCGGTGCAGGAGAGCTCCGGGGTGCCGCTGGAGCAGTTCGGCGCGCAGTACATCCTCCGCGCCGGGATGCCGCGCGTCGACACGCGGCTCTCGCTCGGCGGCGGCGCGATCCGGTCGCTGGTGCTGGCGCAGCGCCCGGCGCGCGCCTTCCCCGGCGACCCGGGCGGCAGCTGGCCGATGCGGGTGCGCGTGCGCCTGGGCTACCACGACCGCGACGACGTCGTCCTCCCCGCCACCTTCACCGGCGACAGCGTGGTGGTGGCGGGCGCGGCCGGGCTCCCGGCGCCCGACTACGTCTGGCCGAACGACGGCGACTACGGCTACGGCCTCTTCTTCCCCGACGAGCGCAGCGCCGCCTGGATCGCGGAGCACGTGGGCGAGGCGCGCGAGGGGCTGCTGCGGGCGATGCTCTGGGGCGCGCTCTGGGACCTGGTGCGCGACACCCGGCTGCCGCCCGCGCGCTTCGCCGAGATCGCCCTGCGCGAGCTGCCGCGCGAGCGCGACGAGCAGATCGCCTCGCTGATCCTGGACCGCGGCATCGGCGCGCTCACCCGCTACGCCTCGGACGCGGACGCGGCGCGGCTCTTCCCCGCGTGGGAGCGGCTGCTCGCGGCCCGCGCGCAGGACGCCGCGCTCGGCTACGGGATGCGCAAGGAGAGCCTGGACGCGCTGGCGGGCACCGCGCGCACGGCGGAGGGACGGGCGGTGCTGCGCGAGTACCTGGCCGGCACGCGGCTCTTCGACGGCGCGGCGGTGAAGCAGCCGACGCGGTGGAGCATCGTCCAGCGGCTGCTCGCCCTCGGCGAGCCCGACGCCCCGGCGCTGCTGGAGGCCGAGGTGCGGCGCGACTCCACCCCCGAGGCGGCGCGGCGCGCCTTCGTGGCCCGCGCGGCGGCGCCCGACGCGGCGGTGAAGGCGGAGTACTTCCGCCGCTACCTGGACGACCCGGCGCTGAACGAGGAGTGGGTGACGGCGAGCCTGGGCGCCTTCAACGACGCGGCCGAGACGCGGCTGACGCTGCCGTACCTGCGCCCCTCGCTGGAGCGGCTGACCTGGATCCGCGACAACCGCCGCATCTTCTTCCTGCCGAGCTGGATCAACGCCTTCGTGCGCGGCCAGCAGTCCGCCGAGGCACTGGCGGTGGTCGACCGGCTGCTGGCCGAGAGCCCGGAGCTCCCCCCCGACATCCGCCGCAAGGTGCTCCAAGCGCGCGACGAGCTGGAGCGCACCGTCGCCATCCGCCGCGCGGCGGGTGCGGGGAGCTGAGCGGGGATGTCGGCGCTCTTTCTTCAGCCACCGTTCAATACCGCATTGCCGAGAATCATCCTGCTTCCCGGCTTCAACGGCAGAGCTCACACGGAGTCAACGGAGTCAACGGAGAACGACTCCGCTGACTCCGTTGACTCCGTGTGAGACATTCGGTTTAGAGGACGGAATCGTGCTCGAAGCTCTGCAACAGGGTATAAAGCAAAAAACCCCCCGGTCCGCAAACCGAGGGGGCCCGGGGTGTAATCCCCGGGGGGGTGTGGTTTGGAATTTAAGAGGAGTTGTCCTGTCCGTCAAGTCTCATCGTCCAGATGCGCGGCGACGGCAGCCGGGGTGGCCTCTATGAACCTCGCCTCCGCAGCCCTGCTGGTCGCCGCCGCGTTCGTGGCGGGGACGATGAACGCCGTGGCGGGCGGGGGGTCGTTCATCACCTTCCCGGCGCTGGTGTTCACGGGCGTGCCGTCGATCGTCGCCAACGCGTCGAGCACGGTGGCGCTCTGCCCGGGGAGCCTGGCGAGCGCGGTGGCGTACCGCAACGACTTCCAGAACTTCAAGGGGGTGTCGTTCCGGGTGATGCTGGGGGTGAGCCTGGCCGGCAGCAGCATCGGCGCGCTGCTGCTCCTCCTCACCCCCGAGCGCACCTTCGACGGTGTGATCCCCTGGCTGCTGCTGGTGGCGACGCTCGTCTTCATCTTCGCGCCCCGGCTCACGCCCGTGCTGCAGCGCCGGGTGCGGATCGGCCCGACGACGCTGGTGGTGGTGCAGTTCTTCGTGGCGGTGTACGGCGGCTACTTCGGCGGGGCGATCGGGATCATGATGCTGTCGGCGTGGGCGCTCTTCGGCCTCACCGACCTGAAGGCGATGAACGCGACCAAGACGGTGCTGGCGGGGTTGCTGAACGGGGTGGCGGTGGTGCTCTTCATCGCCGCCGGCAAGGTGTGGTGGCCGCAGACGCTGGTGATGCTGGTGGGCTCGGTGGCCGGCGGCTACCTGGGCGCGCACTACGCGCGGCGCGTGGACCAGCGCTTCATCCGCGCCGCCATCATCGCCATCAGCGTGGCGATGACGGTGCTGTTCTTCGTACGGAGAGGGTGAGGGTCCGCGGGGTTGCGGGTCACCTGGATCGACCATGATTTACCGCCCATTCGCTTGATCGTCATCGGCCGGCGGCGAGCCCCTCCCCGTTCCGCGGACCTGCCGCTAGCTTTCCAAACATCTTCCGGCAAGCCTTCGCTGTTCCTTCCGCCAGGATGCCGTCCGCGTCGAAGACCCCCTCCGCTACCCCCTTCCGCGCCCTCGACAGGCCCCATCATGCGCAGATCCGCCGCCTTGCTCGGGTTCTTCGCCGTCGCCGCGTGCTCCGGATCGGGCTCGCCGACCACGCCGCCACCCTCGCAGCCCGCGTCGGTCGACGTGGCGGCGGACTCCGTCGCGGTCCGGCAGCTGGCGTCCGCCACCCTGTCGGCCACCGTGCGCGACGCGGCGGGGCATCCCGTCGCCGGCGCGGCGGTCACCTGGAGCAGCGCGCGTCCCGAGATCGTCTCGGTGGACGCGGCGGGTACGCTCACCACCGGGCGCCCGGGCGCCGCCTGGGTCACGGCGTCGCTCGGCGCGCTGCGAGACTCCGTGCGCGTGCGGGTGCGCCCCGTGTGGACGCGCATGGCGGTGGGGCACCGGGCCCGGGTCGCGTGCGCGCTGAGCACCGACGGCTCCGCGTACTGCTGGGGATCGGGCGCGCCGGGAGAGCTGGGGAGCTTCGCCACCACCAGCCAGGTCCCGCTCCCGGTGGACGGCGGGCACCGCTTCGGGGACGTCGCCGTGGGCTTCAAGAGCGCGTGCGCGCTGGAGCTCGATGGAACCCCGTACTGCTGGGGCGACGGCGACTCCGGCCAGCTGGGCAACGGGCGCGAGGCACCGATCCTCTCGCCGCGGGCGGTCCCGGGGAACCTGCACCTGGCGAGCATCGTGGCCGGGGAGTCCTTCTACTGCGGACTCGACGCGGCCGGGGCGCTCTACTGCTGGGGGAGCAACCACTCCGGGGAGCTGGGAGTCGACCCCCTGGCCACCGAGGTCGCGGCGCCGGGGCGGTTCCACCCGACGCTCACCTTCTCCAGCGTCTCGGCCGGCGCCACGCACAGCTGCGGCATCAAGCTCAACAGCGGCCCGTACTGCTGGGGGACGGATTCGCAGGGAGAGCTCGGCGACGGCGATCGGACCGACTGGCGGGGGCCCACCGCCGTGCCCGGCTTCTTCATCGTCAGGTCCATCGGCGCCGCGGCGGGCTGGTCGTGCGGGATCGACAACGACGGCGCCGCGGGCTGCTGGGGCACGAACTTCGGCTTCAGTCCCGACGGCAGGATGGCCACGAGCGCCCGTTTCGCCTCGATCTCCCCGGGTGACGGACTGGTCTGCGGGCGCACGGCGGCCGGCGAGGCATGGTGCTGGACGCCGACCACGTTCGTGACGCGGGTCGCGACCTCGCTGACCTTCTCGCGGCTCGCGCTCGGCGGCCAGCAGGCGTGCGGCCTCACCGCCGAGGGCGACCTGTACTGCTGGGGCCCCAACCCGTCCGGCGCCCTCGGCACCGGCGACGCCGCGGACCACCCCACGCCCACGCGGGTCGTCGACCCCGACTGAACGGCGCGCTTACGCAAAGACGCGGAGACGCGGAGACGCGGAGAGGCACGGCGGCTCTCTCCGCGTCTCCGCGTCTCCGCGTGAGACAAACCCGTCGATCAGCGTCAGACGAAAGTGGGACGCGACGTGCCCGTTGTGCGGCAGAATTGTCCCGAACTGCCAGATCGCGCCGGAAGGCGGCCAGCCACGCGGATCATCCTAACCACTTCTTCCCGAACATCCTGGGCGACATGGAACCCGGCACGGTACGGCCGATGCACCTCCCGTCCGCCGCGTCCGATGGGATCGTCCCCATCCGCGGCGCAGATCAGAGCCCGCCCTTCAATCGCAGTTCCTTCCCCGCAGTTCCTTCCCAAAACCGCAGGAGGAATCCCATGACCGATCTCGTACAGAGCGCGCGCGGATGGCTGGTGGCCGGCCGCGTGACCTGCGCCGAATCGGGTGCGCCCGCTCCAGGCGTGACGGTGACCGCGATGGACGCGGACTGCATGTTCGACGACACGCTGGGCGAAGCCACCACCGACGCCCGGGGCGCATTCAGCATCACCTACCATGCGGAGCAGTTCCGCGACTTCGTGGAGCGCGCTCCCGACGTGTACCTGCTCGTGCGCGACGCGGAGGGCGTTCTGCTGGCGACCACGCGCGACGCCGTGGTGCGGAACGCGCCGCAACGCCAGGAGATCGACGTGCAGATCCCTGGCGCCAGGCCCGGGGAGGCGCGCTCGCGCGTGGTGGTGGGCGCCACGCCGGTCGACCGGCTGGCGTGGGAGCGCCTGCAGCCCGACGACGTGGTGGCCATCGCCGACTTCGCCATCCAGGGCCGCGGCAGCGCACAGGTGACCCACCTGATCGAGCACCTGAACCCCGACCTCCTCCCTGAACGCCTCCGCCGCAACCTGTGCTTCACTCCGCTGGTCCGCTTCCTTCGCGAGGCGGTGGTGCTCAAGGAGTGGTCGCGCGAAGTGGCATTGAGGCTGGAGGAAATCTTCATCGGCTACGACCCGGCGGCCGCGTACGCCACGCAGACGTGCTCGAGCCAGCACTTCACCATCACGTACCAGACCACCGGCCCCGACCAGCCGCCCAGCGGCGACTCGGGCGCGCCGATCGTGATGCCGGGAACGGGCGTGACCCTGGCGAACACCGGCATCGGAAACGGGCCGGATTACGTGGAGAAGCTGTGCTACTGGCTCGAGAACGCGTGGGCCACCTACACCGCGCCGCCGTTCAACCTGCGCGACCCCGCCGCGAACGGCCCCATCCCGGTGAACATCACGGGCACGGCGCCGGGCTTCGCCGGCGGCGGGAGCATGACCATCGGGCGCAACCTGAACGATGACCTGCTGGCGGCGGTGCCCACCCACGAGCTGATGCACCTGATCCAGGAGCTGTACCGCACCTCGGGTTCGGGGTCGTGGGACGCGGGGATGACCGAGGGCGGGGCGGTGCTGGGCGAAGACGTGGTGTTCGACAGCCACAACCGGTACCTGGTGCAGGCCACGCTCAGCGGCACGCTGGCCCACCCCGAGGTGTCGCTGAGCAGCTCCGGCCCTGCCGAGCGTTACTACCTGGCCCTCTTCCTCAAGTACGTCTCGGAGCAGCAGTCGCCGAACGTGAATCCCGCCAACGAGCCCGCCATCGGCGTGGAGACGTACAAGGCGATGCTGGAGCACTTCGACGCCTCGGGCTACACCGACGCGGCGTTCGCGACCGCCGTGAGCGACCTCCCCTGGTACCAGGCCTTCTTCGAGTTCGAATACATGGACCCGGCGCGACTCGACGAGACCCGGGCGGAGACGCTGCTGGGCAACTTCTGGCTGGCGTGCTACCTCAAGGACCTGGGAACCGCCCTCCCCGACCGCCGCTTCGACTTCATGGAAGACGAAGAGAACACGACCTGGGACTCGATCTTCATGGGCTCCAACGCGGTCGGAACGCTGGGCCCCGTGGCGCTCACCTCCATCAGCACGCTGAACGCGGGCGGCTCGCTCACCCTCAGCTCGGGCGCGGGGTCGGTTTCGCCCTTCGCCGCGCGCTTCTACCGGATCAACCCCGCGGCGGCGGTCGACACGCTGCGGGTGAGCTTCTCGGCGGGGGCCGGGTTCACCCGGCCGCTGGTGCAGGTGGTGCTGGTGGAGCCGGGGAACGTGGTGCGCGACATCCTGCGCAGCGACCGCACGTCGTGGCAGCGTACCCTCGCCAATGCGCGCGGCGGCACCCCGCTCGACCACGTGCTGGTGGTGGTGGCGGGCACCGACACCGGCGGCACCTTCTCGCTGGCGGTGAGCGAGGTGCCTCCCGCCCCCGACGTGATGGTGACGCGCTGGCACCACCTCCCGGGTACGGGCTACGAGATCGACCCGTTCAACTGGACGTGGACCTGGACGTCGCCCGACATCTGGGTCGACAACGACAACAACGGGCTGGCCGACAGCGACGTGTACTTCAACCAGAACAACCGGCTGGTGGTGCGCCTGCGCAACCAGGGGCACGCCGCCGCGTCGGGGATCGGGGTCCAGTTCTGGTACCAGGACGCCACGCCCGGGCTGCACGATGGAGGGTGGATTCCGGTCCAGGACGTGCTCGGGAACGTCCAGACGCTCTCCGGGCTCACCCTGCAGGCGGAAAGCAGCAACACCTGGTCGGTGAACTGGGCACCGGTGCCCGCGGGCGCCAGCCATCACTTCTGCGTGCGCGTGGTGGTGACCGTGCCGGGCGACCCCAACACCGACAACAAGCGCATGCTCTCCAACTTCTCCAACCTGCACGCCTACGCCTACCATCACCTCGACCTGTCGCTGCTGCGGCGGGCGGTGCTGGGGAGGACCGACGTGGGCGTCCACCTGATCCCGCGCGCGGGCGGGCGCTGGTTCGTCTCGGCCGAAGACCTGGCGCGCACCGAGCGGATCGCGCCGGCGCAGGGCCGGCCGGTGGTCGACCAGCTCCGGATCCGCCGCCGCGAGAGCCTGGACGCGGCGGCCCCGGCCGGGCGCGAGGGCGAGGCCGCCGTGGACGATTGCGGCTGCTCCAAGGCGCTCCGTTCTGCGCGGGTCGCCCGGCGGCCCGACCCCCAGGGCCACTACCCAACCGACCCGCGCGCGCTGCCGCCGGGGGTGGGTGACGCGCCGCTGTTCACGGTCGCGCACGTGGTGGACGGGCGCGTGGTGGGCGGCTTCACCTGGGCCATCCGGGAGGAGGCCATCCGGGAGGAGGCCATCCGGGAGGAGGCCATCCGGGAGGAGACGATCCGGGAGTAGCCGCGCGGCGGCGGCGGCAGGTGGATGAACCGGGGAGCCCGGCCGGCGCAGCAGCGCCAGCCGGGCTCCCTCGTCTCTGCCGCCTGCCGCCGATGCGCGGCTACGGCTTCAGCACCTCGAACGGGTTCACGTTCGTGCCGCCCCACCAGCGCGACACGTCGGTCAGGATGGCGATGGCGAAGTGCAGGTGGTAGTCGCCCGGCTGCGCGTTGCCGGTGTCGCCCACGTAGCCGATCACCTGGCCGCGCGTGACGTGCACCCCCTCGTTCACGCCCACGGCGTAGCGGTCCAGGTGCGCGTAGTAGTAGCGCGTGCGGCCGTCTTCGTCGAGCTGGTAGAGGCTGTTCCCGCCGCGCGCGCCCTGGTGCAGCTTGATCACCATCCCGTCCGTCACCGCCAGCACGGGAGTGCCGCGCGGGGCGTGGATGTCGATGGCGTCGTGCACGCGGCCGCCGGAGCGCGCGTCGTTGTAGGTGTCGTGCAGCTGGCTGGCGGAGACGCCCTCCACCGGCAGCAGCAGGTCGCGCGCGCGCAGGGTCTCCACCACCGAGCCGCGGCTCAGCGACACCGGGAAGGTGGTGAGCAGCGCCATCCGCGGCGCGTGCTGCGCGGCGGCGGGCGCGGCGAGCGCGAGCAGGGCGGCGCAGCCGCCGGCGAGCGCGCGCAGGGAGAGACGTTGCGTGTGGAACGATGGGGTACGATGCATGGCCATGGTACCTTTTTCGGCGGCTCGACTGCCATGGCGGGCGCACGAACGCCCCGCGTTAGGCTCGTAGCTTTGCGTCGCCGGCTTTCGCCGGGTTTGCCGTTGTCGTGAGGTCCCGGAAGAGGCTCCGGGGGCGAGCTGCGAGAAGTAGTTCCGGATCCTGCGGGGAACTGCGGCCGGGCGAATCTCCTCCTTCTGGGGTTGGCGCGGGATGGAAGCGCGCGCGTGCCGCGGGGGCGGCGCTTCCGGTACTCGGATTGTGCGTGGGTCAGGCGCATGATAGTGCGCCGTGGACGCCGCCGCCAGAGTCGCGTGTCTACGCCGTCCCGATCAGGCCATCGGATCGACGAGCACGGTCAACCGAATCTCTCATGCCGTTTCGGATGATTGACTGTGCATTCAGGCAAACGGAACGTGTCACACAGAGGGACCAGAGGAACCAGAGAACTACAATCAGTTTCCTCTGGTCCCTCTGTGTGAAACGTCTTTCCGGAATGCACAATCGCTAGAGGGAAATGGTATCGTGAAGATCGCGGTGCAGGCGCTACCCCGCGACGCGGCGGATGTCGGCGATGGCGCGCTCCACGTAGCGCTCCACGTGCGGCCCGCCGCGGTCCAGGTCGATGGACTGCAGCGCGCTCGCGGCGTCCACCAGCAGCCCCTGCTCGCGCGCGAAGCCGGGGTCGCGGATGTCGAGCTCGTCCACCTGCTCGTCGATTCGCGCCAGCATCTCGCGCAGCCCGGGGATCAGCCGCGCGCGGTCGAACGGGTCCGCCGCGGCGAGCGCGCGGAACGCCTCCACGGCCTCGTCGCAGAGGCGGCGGAACTCGGGCGGGTGCTGGAGCGGGGCGTCGTCCGGCATCGGCGGAACGCTTTCCTGGCGCGGGAGGGGCGGCGGCTGCGCGGTGCAACATGGCCGCGCGCCCGCGGCCGGTCAACGCCCCGCGCGCGCCGCGGGCGAGGGACTTGCGACGGCCTCGCGGCGGGACGCATCATCCCGTCCCACATCGCCCCGACGAGAACGACGCACCCGCGCTCCCGCAGGAGATTCGCTGATGTCATCGACGGAACCGGCGCTCGACTCCCTCCTCCAGGAAGACCGCACCTTCCCCGCGCCGCCGGAGTTCGCCGCGCGGGCCAACGAGCGCGACCCCGGCGTCTACGCGCGCGCCGACGCGGACCCCGAGGCCTACTGGGCGGAGTGGGCGGAGCGGCTGCACTGGTTCCGCCGCTGGGAGCGCGTGCTGGAGTGGGAGCCGCCGTACGCGAAGTGGTTCGTGGGCGGAACGCTGAACGCCAGCTACAACTGCCTGGACCGCCACGTGGAGGCCGGCCGCGGCGGGAAGACGGCGCTCCTCTGGGAGGGCGAGCCGGGCGACCGGCGCACCTACACCTACGCCGACCTGCACCGCGAGGTGGGGCGCGCGGCCAACGCGCTCAGGCGGCTGGGGGTGAAGCGGGGCGACCGCGTGGCCATCTACCTCCCCATGGTCCCCGAGGCGGCCATCGCCATGCTGGCCTGCGCGCGCATCGGGGCGCCGCACTCGGTGGTGTTCGGCGGCTTCTCGGCCGAGAGCCTGCGCGACCGCATCCGCGACGCCGAGGCGCGCGTGCTGATCACGGCCGACGGGGGATACCGGCGCGGGGGCGTGGTGGCGCTCAAGCGCGCGGCCGACGAGGCGGTGGAGGAGGAGGGCGGCTGCCCCACCATCGAGCACGTGGTGGTGGTCGCGCGCGGCGGATCGGCCGGCCAGCCGCTGGGCGACGCGAAGATGCGGGAGGGGCGCGACGTCTGGTGGCACGACCTGGTCGCCGGCGAGGACGCGGAGTGCCCGGCGGAGGAGATGGACAGCGAGGAGCTGCTGTACATCCTCTACACCTCCGGCACCACCGGGAAGCCGAAGGGGATCATGCACACCACCGGCGGCTACCTCACCCAGTGCCTGGCCACCACCAACCTCGTCTTCGACCTCAAGGACGACGACGTCTACTGGTGCACGGCCGACGTGGGATGGGTGACGGGGCACTCCTACATCGTCTACGGCCCGCTGGCGAACGGCGCCACCGTGGTCATGTACGAGGGCGCCCCCGACTGGCCGGACCGCGCGCGCTTCTGGAAGATCGTGGAGGAGAACCGCGTCACCCTCTTCTACACCGCGCCCACGGCGATCCGCGCCTTCATGAAGTGGGGAGCGGAGTTCCCCGCGCGGCACGACCTCTCCTCGCTGCGCCTGCTGGGCACCGTGGGCGAGCCCATCAACCCCGAGGCGTGGATCTGGTACAACCAGACCATCGGCCACGGGCGCTGCCCCATCGTGGACACCTGGTGGCAGACGGAGACGGGGGCGATCATGATCACCCCGCTCCCCGGCATCACCTCCACCGTTCCCGGCTCGGCCACCACGCCCTTCCCCGGCATCCGCGCCGAGATCCTCACCCTGAACGGCGAGGTGGTGCCCGAGGGCGGGGGATTCCTGGCCATCCGCCGCCCCTGGCCCTCCATGCTGCGCGGCATCTGGGGCGACCCCGAGCGCTTCCGCGCCACCTACTGGACCAAGTGGGAGGGGAAGACGGTCGGCGCGGGCGACGACGCGCAGCCGGGCGAGAGCGTCTACTTCCCCGGCGACGGGGCCAAGCGCGACTCGCGCGGCTACTACTGGGTGATCGGCCGCATCGACGACGTGCTGAACGTGGCCGGGCACCGCATCGGCACCATGGAGGTGGAGAGCGCGCTGGTGGACCACCCCGCCGTGGCCGAGGCCGCGGTGGTGGGGAAGGCGCACGAGCTGAAGGGCCAGGCCGTGGCCGCCTTCGTGACGCTGAAGGAGGGGCAGACGCCGAGCGAGGCGCTGAAGCGGGAGCTCAGCGACCACGTGGTGCGGAAGATCGGCGCCATCGCCCGCCCCGACGACATCCTCTTCGCCGGCGACCTCCCCAAGACGCGCTCCGGCAAGATCATGCGCCGCCTGCTGAAGGACATCGCCGAGGGCCGCGCCCTGGGCGACACCACCACCCTCGCGGACCCGTCCGTCGTCTCGCGGCTGAAGACGGAGTACGAGGCGCGCGAAGGGTAGCGCGTCCGCGGACGAAGCTGCGCTGCACGCGAGGCAGCCGGGCGGCATCATCGCCCGGCTGCTCGTCATTTACCCCGTTTCCGGGAGATTCGACCGCACCAACCGGGTCTTCATGCCAGATTGGACAATTCACTGTGTATTCGGAAATACCAGCACAGAGATTCTCACACGGAGTCAACGGAGTCAACGGAGTAAAGACAAGGTAGTTCTCCGTTGACTCCGTTGACTCCGTGTGAGCCCATCTGTTGACTGAATGCACAGTCGATCCGTCGAAACGGTATCACTCGCAGAAACCGCCTTCTCCCGTCCGTCGAATCATCCACGCAGACCCATCGGCCCGGCCCGGGGCGCTCAGGTCCGAAGCTGTCTCCGCCAAACCTGCCAACGGAGGTCCTCATGCCGCTCACCATCACCGCGCCCGCCGCGAACAAGAAGGTCCTCCTCGGGCAAACCGTCGACTTCGTCGGCGCCGCCGATGGCGGGATCCAGCGCGTCGAGCTCACGGCGCAGGACGGGTCGATCGTGCTCCCGCGGCCACGCTCGAGAATGGGAAGTGGCGTGTGAGCAGCCGGTTCAACGCGCCCGGCACGCGGCGCATCGTGGTCCGCGGCTTCAACGCCGCGAACACCGAGGTCGGCCACACCGAGATCCAGATCGTCGTCACCGTCCCCGACCTGGGCGCGCTCGTTCCCATCCCGTCCGGCATCAACAAGGGCGTGTCGAAAGCGCTGCACTCCACCATGGTTTCGGTCCTTGGCAAGCCCGGCGCGCTCACGGCCGACTGCTCCGCGGTCACCGACGCGAAGATCAAGAAGCTGCTGGTCACCCGCAGCGTGGGCCCGTTCACGGTGCAGGGGATCAAGCCCGCGGTGGACGCGGTGGAGCGGGCGCTGGCGCGCGCCAAGCAGGAGCAGCCGGAGGTGGTGAAGGTGCTCGGCACGGCCGGGATGCTCTGCTGCCGCCGCGTCCGCCGCGCGCCGGGGCAGCCACCGAGCCCCAACTTCTCCAACCATTCGTGGGGAACGGCCATCGACCTGAAGATCAAGGGCGCCCTGGACCCGCGCGGCGATGGGATGACGCAGCTCGGCATCCTCATGATCAGCCCGTTCTTCAACGAGGAGCGCTTCTTCTGGGGCGCCGGCTTCAAGGGCTCGAGCGAGGATGCGATGCACTTCGAGGCCTCGAACGAGCTCGTGCTCGAGTGGAAGCAGAAGGTCCTCCTGGGCTGATCGAGGCCGGGCGATACGCAGACCCGACAGATACGCGATACGACCCGAGCGGCGCCGGCAGTGAGCGGCGTCGCTCGGGTCGTTCGTCCGTGGCAGTGTTCTGGCCCGCCGGGCCGCGCGGCGCTAGCATGTCCGGTGAGATCCGCCTTCACCCCCGCCTCGCAGCCGATGACCGATCCCTCCCCGCCGCTGCTCGACCGCAGGTCGTTCGTCCTCGCCTCGCTCGCCGCCGCGGGCGGCGTGATGGCGAGCCGTCTGCTCGCGCAGTCGTCGCGTCCCGGGCTGGTGATCCGCAACCCGCGGCCGCTCGACGCCGAGACGCCGTTCGAGGCGCTGGCGGAGTGGCAGACGCCCAACGAGCTGTTCTTCGTCCGCAGCCACTTCGGCCCGCCGGCGGTGTTCCCCGCGCGCTGGACGCTGACGGTGGACGGCGAGGTCGCGCGACAGACGGTGATGGACCTCGCCGAACTCCGCCGCCTCCCCGCCGTCACGGTTCCGGTGACGCTGGAATGCGCGGGGAACGGCCGCGGGCTGATGGCGCTGCCCAGCACGTCGGGCGTGCAGTGGCAGCGCGGCGCGGTGAGCAACGCGGTGTGGACGGGAACGCGGCTGTCGAACGTGCTGGAGCGCGCCGGGATCCGGCCGACGGCGGCGCACTTCTGGATGGAGGCGGCGGATTCGGGCGGCCCGCGCGTGCCGAAGTTCCTGCGCAGCATCCCGCGCGAGGTGGCGATGCGCGACGCGCTGCTGGTGTGGGAGATGAACGGCGAGCCCATCCCGCTCCTGCACGGCGGCCCGCTCCGCCTGCTGGTGCCGGGGTGGTACGGGATGGCCTCCACCAAGTGGCTCACCCACGTCCACGCCCGGCCGACGGAGTCCGACAACAACTTCATGGCGAAGGGCTACCGCTACGGCGACGGCGGCCCCGTGGAGCGCATGGCGGTGAAGTCGCTGATCGCGCAGCCGCTGGAGGGCGCGCGGGTCCGCGCCGGGACCATGCGGGTGGCGGGCGTCGCCTGGAGCGGGGGCGGCGGCATCCGCCAGGTGGAGCTTTCCGTCGACGGCGGGCGCAGCTGGCGTCCCGCGCGCCTCACCGGGCGCGACGAGGCCACGGCCTGGCGCACCTGGGAGGCCGACCTCCCGGTCTCCCGCCCCGGCCGCTACACCGTCCGCGCGCGGGCGACGGACCGCACCGGCGCCACGCAGCCCGACACCGCCGCCACGAATCCCGGCGGCTACGGCAACAACTCCATCCACGCGGTGAGCTTCGATGTCGTCGCGTAACGCCGCCGCCGCCGCGGCGCTCCTCCTCGCGCTCGCCGCCTGCGACCGCGGCCGTCCATCGCGTGCGGCCGAGGTTCACGACGCCCCGCCGGCCGCGCCGCCGGCTGCGCTCACCGCCCTGGCCGGCGCCCTGGAGAACAGGACGAACGACAGTCTCCCGCCCGGTCCCGGCAAGGACCTGCTGCTGCGCACCTGCACCACCTGCCACGCCGCCACCCTCATCACCCAGCAGCGCAAGCCCCCCGCGGAGTGGGCCAAGACCGTCGACAAGATGGTGGCCTGGGGCGCGCCGCTCGATTCGACGGAGAGGCAGGGGTTGATCGACTACGTCGCGGCGATTCACTCCACACCCTGAAAACGCCTCACGCAGAGACGCGGAGCCGCAGGGAGGTTCTCTCCGTGGCTCTGCGTCTCTGCGTGAGGTCGATCGTTACTGCGCTCGTGCGACCTGCGTGGCGGTGTAGACGAAGTCGCCGAACTGCGATTCATCGCCGTTCGCGGAGTTCCCCGCCGCGTGGAAGACGGCCGGTCCGGCCGCGGCAGACGGCGCCGTCCACTCGACCACCCACTCGATCTTCCCCGCCTCGCTGAGCTGGATGCCGGGGCGCGCCTGCGACGCGTACTGCACGCCGCCAGGGGTGCCCTCCACCACCTTCACCCGCTCGTCCGTCGCGCGGAGGCTCCCCGCCTGCCGCCCGGCGGACGCACCCTCCGCGAAGCGCGCGGCGAGCTGGAACCCACCCCGCTTCATCTCGCCACGACGAAGGGTGATGGTGATCCGGTACCGCTCGCCGGGCCGGTACGCCGCCGGGATCCCCGCAAGCGTGAGCCCGCCACCCTCCGCGTTGAGGTCGCCGTCGAAGTGGCAGGCGCGGCACGTCGGCTCGCCGAAGCCACCCGTGTGCGCAGGGGGCGGCCCCTCCGGGAAGCCGGCGCGCGCGGGCTCGGCCGGGAGCGCGAGGAGCGCGAGCGCCGCAGCAGCGCCCGCGCCGATGCAGACCAGCGAAGCGCGCGGCATCACGGCAGCTTCGCCCGGCCGATGGTGTTCGCGTCGGTGCCGAACCAGATCTCGCGCGTGGGCCGGTGGAAGTACATGTGCCGCACCACGTCGCCGCCGCTCGGGATCGGCGTGATGCCGAAGAACTGCTCCGTCTTCGGATCGAAGCCGACGAAGCGGTTCGGATTCGACCCCGTCTCCACCACCCAGACGTTGTCCCGGTCGTCCACGGCCATCGCGTACGGGCGCGAATCGGCGCCGCCGGGGAGCTCCCACTCCTTGAACTGGCGCGTCGCGGGGTCGTACCGGCCCAGGTAGCCGCCCGCGTAGTCCCCGTACCACACCTTCCCGTCCGACGTCATCCCGATCCGCCGGTCGCGCGCCGCCTCCCGCGGCAGCGTGACTTCGGTGATCTGCATCGTCGCCGGGTCGATGGTGCCGAGCTTGTTGGTGCCGAAGAGGTTGAACCACGGCCGCCCGCGCGCGTCGAGCACGATGCCGTACGGGCGCGAGCCGCGCGTGGGCGCCGCCACCAGCCGCACCTCGCCGCTGGTCGGGTTCAGCCGGCCGACGAAGTTCCCGCCCTGCACGGTGAACCAGAGGTCGCCGTTCGCCGCCTCCACCAGCGTGTGGGGATCGCGCGCCGCGGCGTCTGGCATCGGATACCTCCGCACCTGCCCCGTGGCCGGGTCCAGCCGCCCGATGTGGCCGTTGCCGTTCCCCGTGTACCAGATCGACCCGTTGCGGGTGACGATCAGGTTGTGCGGGAACGCCCCCGCCTCGAGCTCGTAGCGGCGGAACTGCCCGCTCGCCGGCTCCAGGTAGGCCACGTAGTTCCCCTGCTGCCCCACGAACCACACCCGCCCCTGCGCGTCCACGTACGGGTCGCGCGGCCGGCTCCCCGCGTACGGCACCGGCCACTCGCGGATCTCAAGTTCCTTGTACGCGCCCGCGGCAATGGAAGCCGCGGCAAGGGCGAATACGAAGATCTTGGTGCGCATTGGACCTCTCCAGCTATGGTGAGCGGATCCGCAGAGTTTAAACCGCATCCTTATGATGCTCAGCCATCCCGCGCCGTCAACTGGCCTTCAGCGGCGATCCGGACGGTACCCTGTTACAACTCGTTTTACGATTAAGCTCACGGTCCGCGCGCTCGCCTACAGGAGCACCCTCGAAACCCGCCGCGCACGTCCGTCTTACACGATAGGAGATACCGGGTTCTTCGATTAACGCCGGCTCCATTTATCCGCAGACCCAGACGAAAGGAGCTTCCATGTCAAAGCGATCGACGTTACAAGGCTTCACGGGAGTCCTCTGCCTCTCTCTGGCCGCCTTGGCCTGCGGATCTTCGGACCTGTCGGCACAATTGGGAATCGAAGGCCTGTTCGGCAACGTCACCGACATCAGCTTCTCGAGCGGTTGCTGGGACACCACTGCGAAGACCATTCAGCGCGAGGGAGCGTGCCCGCTCGGGAACAACGAGTTTGGGATCGAAGTGTCATTCCGGATCCGTGAGCTTCACCTGCAAAGGCATGAGGTGGATTCGGTGGAGGTCACGCTAACGCCGAAAACCCTCCGCGTAGCTCGGTCTGATGGAAAGGTCTCCATGGATACGACGTACGACGTCAGCACCGAGCACTATCCGCAGGGATGGCACCTGATCATGGAGCTTGGACTCGGGTACAGCCAGTTCACCGGGTTCGAATCATCATCGCCGAATCTCGACCTACGGGGTGCCGTTCGAGAGCTGCCCGCAGTCAGTTTCTACACGACGCTCCGCAACAGGAAGTTTCCGTTCGGCGAACGCGCTCCGGACATCTCGCCATACCTCGGCGTACGGTCAGGGCTCATCCAGCTCCGCGATCTGCAGGTGGTGACGCGCGTGCCCACAGCCCCAAGCGATTCAGCCATCGCGTATTCCGGTGAGGGACAAACCTTCCAGATCGGTGCGGTCGGAGGTGTTTCCGTGGGCTATCGACGCTTCTCCGTTTTCGGCGAATACGCCCTGATGTATCGGAAGTTCGAGAGTATCAAGTGGACGACGCCCGGAACGAACAGGATTCCGCAGACACTTCCAATGCAAATCGATTTCACAGGTCCGTCCGCAACAGTCGGATTCCAGATCCGAATCCGGTAGCGGATCGGCACCGGCTAACCTGAACGGCGACCGTAGGCTCCCCGAACGCAGCCGGCGCGACTACACGATCGTAACACCCGCTGCCGGGACCGTTCCCGGCAGCGGGTGGAGGGATTCAAGTAGATTCTGAGTTACCGGCTGTGTTTCACCCGCCGACGGGTTCCACCGCTGCATCACCTATAGAGATCGGCGGATTACGATCAACAAAAATATGGCCTGAGCAAGAAATCCTGCTATCTTCGATTAATAGTCTGTGCCCTGTTTCGCATCACCTCCCCTGCTGGCAGTTCCTCCGCGATTTCGCCCGCTCCGCATTGGAGTGGCCTGGCATCCCCACCCCTTGGAGATTCGCCCATGCCCAAAGGAATGTCCCTTCACATCGGCCTGAACGCGGTCGACCCGAAGCACTACGGCGGCTGGCCGGGAACGCTCGCGGCCTGCGAGGCCGACGCCGAAGACATGGCCGCGATCGCGACGGCGAAGAAGTTCTCGGTGAAGACCCTGCTCACCACCAAGGCCACCCGGAAGACGGTCCTCGCCGAGCTCGCGCGCGCGGCCAAGACGCTCAAGGCCGGCGACACCTTCTTCCTGACCTACTCCGGCCATGGCGGGCAGCTCCCCGACAAGAACGGCGACGAGATCGACGACCACCAGGACGAGACCTGGTGCCTGTACGACGGCCAGGTCCCCGACGACGAGCTGAACGACGCCTACGCCCAGTTCGCCAAGGGCGTGCGCGTGCTCGTGCTCTCCGACAGCTGCCACAGCGGCACCGTGACGAAGATGGCCTTCTACCGCGGCACGCCGAAGCACCTCCCCGGCACCACCGACGAGGAGCCGCGCTACCGCATGATGCCCGATCCCGTCGCGCTCAAGACGTACCGGCAGAACAAGGCGTTCTACGACCCGATCCTCTCCAACGTGAAGACCCGCGACGCGCGCTCCCAGGTGCAGGCCTCGGTGCTGCTCATCTCCGGGTGCCAGGACAACCAGCTCTCCGGCGACGGCGCCTTCAACGGCGTGTTCACCGGCAACCTGCTCGCGATCTGGCAGAACGGGGACTTCGTGGGCGACTACGCACGCTTCCACCGGGCCATCGTCCGGCGCATGCCGCCGGACCAGACGCCGAACCTCTTCCGGGTGGGCGCGGTCGACAAGAAGTTCGAGGCGAGCCCGCCGTTCTCCCTCTGAACGGAAGAAGCATGACGCAAAGACGCGGAGGAACCGGGAGAGCGCGGCAGCTCTCCCGGTTCCTCCGCGTCTCCGTGTGATCAGACCGCGCCGAGGCCCGTGTTCGCGCGGACGTTGAGCTCGTCGTAGAGGCGCTCGGCCTCCGGGTGCTCCTTCGTGGCCAGCGAGGTCAGGATCGCGGCGAGGAAGCCGAGCGGCACCGAGACCAGCGCGGGGTTGTCGAGCGGGAAGACGGGGTCGGCCTGGATCAGGTGCTTCACCGCGGCCGTGGGTGCGTCGATCCCCATCACGGCGGGGCTGAGGATGATCAGCACCACCGAGGCGAGCAGGCCGACCACCATCCCCGCCACCATCCCCTGGGTGGTGAAGCGCCGCCAGTAGAGGGTGAGCAGGATCGCCGGCACGTTCGCGCTCGCCGCCACCGCGAAGGCGAGGCCCACCAGGAACGCCACGTTCAGCGTCCGCAGCGAGATGGCCAGGACGATCGAGAGCGCGCCGATGCAGGCCGCCGCCACGCGCGCCACGCGCACCTGCTCGCGGTCGTCGGCCTTCTTCCCCCGCTTCACCACGTTGAACCAGACGTCGTGCGCGAACGCGGAGGAGCTGGCGATGGTGAGCCCCGCCACCACCGCCAGGATGGTCGCGAAGGCGATCGCGGCCACGAAGGAGAGGAACACCTCGCCGCCCAGCTTCTCCGCCAGCAGCGGCGCGGCCAGGTTCTGGTTGGGCGCCAGCACGCCCTCCTTCATCACCCCGATGTTCTGCTTCCCCACCAGCGTGGCCGCGCCGAAGCCCAGGAAGGTGGTCATGATGTAGAACGAGCCGATCAGCACCATCGCCCAGACCACCGAGGTGCGCGCCGCCTTGCTGTCCTTCACCGTGTAGAAGCGCACCAGGATGTGCGGCAGCCCCGCCGTCCCGAAGATCAGCGCGATCCCCAGCGAGACCAGCGAGAGCGCGCCCCACCTGCCGTGGTAGTAGAGCCCCGGCTGGGTAAAGTCCCGCGTCACCGGCGCCGCGCCGCCGGGGCAGGCGCCGTCCTTCAGCGTCCCCACCTCGCAGTACTTCCCCGTCACCTTCGCCACCGCGGCGAAGAAGTCGGTGAAGGAGAAGCCGAACTTCGCCAGCACCAGGATCGAGAGCAGGATGGTGCCGCCCATCAGCAGCACCGCTTTGACGATCTGCACCCAGGTGGTCGCCAGCATCCCCCCGAAGATCACGTACACCAGCATCAGCACGCCCACCATCACGATGGCCGTGCGGAAGCTGATCGCCGGGATCAGCAGCGAGACGATGGAGCCGGCCCCCACCATCTGCGCGATCATGTAGACCAGGCTCACCGTGAGCGTGCTGACCGCCGCCACCGTGCGCACCGCGGGCTGGCGGAAGCGGAACGCCAGCACGTCGGCCATGGTGTAGCGCCCGGTGTTGCGCAGCGGCTCGGCCACCACCAGCAGCACGGTGAGGTACGCCACCAGCCAGCCGACGGAGTACATGAACCCGTCGTAGCCATAGAAGGCGATCAGCCCCGCGATCCCCAGGAAGCTCGCGGCGCTCATGTAGTCGCCCGCCACCGCCCACCCGTTCTGGAAGCCGGTGATGCTGCGCCCGGCGCTGTAGAACTCGGCGGTGGTGTGGGTGCGGCGCGAGGCCCAGTACGTGATCCCCAGCGTCACCGCGATGAAGGCGATGAACATCACCAGTGCGGTGTTCACGACGCCCTCCCGGCCGCGCGCTCCACGATGGCGTGCTCCTGCGCGTCGAAGTCCCGCGCGCGGCGGACGTACAGCGCCATCACCGCCCACGCCATCAGGAACTGCGAGAGCGCGAAGAGGTAGGCCACGTTCACCTTGCCGACCACGTCGCGGCTCATCACCCCGGGGAAGTAGCCGACCAGCACGGGGAGCGCGAAGTAGTAGACGATGAAGAACACCGTCGCCGGCACGATGAAGCGCCGCTTCGAGGCCACCAGCTCGCGGAAGGCGGGCGTGGACTCGATGGCGGTCCAGTCGTGCTCGGGGGCGGCGGCGGGCGGGGCGTCGCCGGGCGGCATGGGATCGGGCATCGCGCGCTCCTCGGGGTGCGGCGGCGGATCGTGCTCGGGCGGGAAGGTCGGGAACGCATGGTATCCGCCACGCGCTGCATCGGCAAGCGCGGCGAGAGGGCCGGGGGCCGGGCGGATGAATCCGCGGCAACGACTACGCGAAGTCCGCCTGCGCGGACTCCCGTCATTCGCGTTGCCGAAGTGACGTGGCACGCGATGGACCTCGAGCACGCCGCGGTGGCGCATCGCACCCGCGTGTCGCACCTGCAATAGCCGCGAGCGAAGCGAGCCCCCGTCCCTCCCCCGCAGTCTGGGGGCGGGACCGGCGCGCAGCGCCAGGGTGGGGGGGGAGGTGGGAATTTGGCGGAGTGTGTCCCTCTAATGTCGATGAACCCTTGCCCCGCCGGCCGGAAATCATTCGCAAGACCTTGAATTCAGCACGGCACAGGCGTCACACCTTGGATGCACCGGCTCCGGCCGGCGGGGAAGGCGGTTCACGGCGGTATTGACGGGCGGCAGCGTGGTCTCGACTTTGGCGGGCGCCGGCACGCGGGTGTGCCGGCGTTCTTCATTGCAGAGACCGGTGGGTGGCGAAGTGACGAACGAGAAGGCGGATACGCTCAGGCTGGGGCACATCACCTACAGCAACTGCTTCCCCGTCCACGCCCGGATGATCGACTGCGGGCCGCCGCCGGGCGTGGAGGTGGTCGAGGGTGTCCCCTCATACCTCAACGGGCTCCTGGAGCGGGGGGAGATCGACGTCGCGCCCTCGTCCAGCATCGAATACGCGCGCCACGCCGACCGCTACCGCATCTTCCCCGACCTGGTGATCGGGTCGCGCGGGCCGGTGCGCAGCATCCTCTTCCTCTCGCGCCGCCACCCGTCGGAGCTCTCCGCCGCCACGGTGGCGATGCCGACGGCCTCGGCGACGTCGGTGGTGCTGCTCAAGATCCTGCTGGCGAAGCGCTGGGGCGTGCGGCCACGCACCGTCTGGTTCGACCAGGCGCGGGACGACCCGTTCGCCGGCGGCGCGGACGCGGCGCTCTTCATCGGCGACGTGGCGCTGCGGGGCGACCTCCATCCCCATCTCCCCTTCCGGTTCGATTTGGGGGCGGAGTGGTGGGACGAGACGGGGCTCCCCTTCGCCTTCGCCGTCTGGCAGGCGGCGCGGGGGACGGATGCGCAGCTCGCCGCCCTCCACCGCGCCCTCCTCGATTCGCGCGCCTATGGCGAGGCGGAGCGGACGCGGCTCGCGGCGAAGTACGCGGCGCACTTCGGCTTCGCCCCGGAGTTCCTGGACGCCTACTGGGCCGGGCTCTCGTTCGATCTCGACGAGGCGATGATCGAGGGGCTGCGCGCCTACTACCGCCTCGCCGACGAGATCGGCGAGATCCCCGCCGCGCCCGAGCTGCGCTGGGTCACGACGGGGTAGCGAAGACGAGCGGCCGCGCGCCGTCCACGAAGCGGATTGCGGATCCACTCCAGGAGCTGAGTTCCGCGCCGTCCGCGGCTCAGCGCCCCTCCGGCTCGCTGGGGCTCGCCATCTCTCCCGTGCCGGAAGAGGTAACGTTCCTGGCCCTGCACTGTTGACAACCGGCCGCGCTGTCGCTGTCGTGCACAACCGTTCGCAGGCTTCGCCAACGCCCCAGCCCCTCGCCCGGTACGGGAGAGGGTTTGCGCTCTCAGGCGCAGGGAGAGGGCGGCCGCGGATGCGCAACAGACTCCGGACTCGAAAGCAAATGCACGGGTGATCGACCGGCCGACCGGCAGCGGCCATGGCTGTCGATCCTCCCCCGGCTCACGCGCTCGCCGACGTCCCGGCAACTGATTCGATCAGGGTCCGAGCAGTGCAGGCTTCCGCGCTCCCCCGCCACGTCCGTGCGATGCGGACGACGCCACCGAGGTGATGGAACGTGTCACCGGCAGCGCTCGCGCTGAGTGATCGAAATTTTTTTGGAGGATGCACACACCGCACTCCATCCACCACCGGCCGTCCGCATCCCCGTCGTCGCGGTTGATCGGCGTCATCCGGTGATGAGCTTCGCCGCGGTCGACCACGTCGGACGAGCGTACCTCGCATCCGCGGGAACGAGCGGGAGACGGAGACGAGAAGATCCCCCTGATGACGCAGTTGCCGGACGATCGGCCGCAGAGGAGATGGCCTCGCGCGAAAAAATTTCGACGGGTCGCGGCGCATGCTGACACCGTAGCCCGTCGGGCGAGCCCCTCGCTCCGCGGCCGTGCGACGCCACCGTCATCCGACGTCCGCGGCTCCTCCGCTCCGAATTGCCAGGAGTGAGGGTCAACCCGAGGGTGACGACCACGAGATCGCCAGTCCTCCGTTCGATCCCGCACCCACACGGGTGTGGAGGAAGAAACGGTCGAGCCGGTTCCCCGGGTGGGCGTGCGAGTAGCCGACCACCTTCCAGCCGCTGAAGCTCCCCACCGCCGCGCCCACCACCACGTCGCTCGCCCAGTGCTTGTTGTTGTACATACGCGAGAGCCCCACCAGCCCGGCCGCGGAATACAGCGCGATCCCCGCCACCTTCCGGTGCGCCGGCCACCACTCCCCGATCTCCATCGTGGCGGCCGACGCCGCGGCGAACGCGGTGGAGGTATGGCCGGAAGGCATGGCCGAATAGTCGTCGCTCCGCCACCCACGCCCCAGCTTGTAGTCGAACGGCTTCTCCACGTCCACCAGCGGCCGGGCACGGCCGCCGATCGTCTTGACCACCATGGTGATCGCCCTCGCCATCACCACCGACTCGGTGGTGTGCAGCCCCAGGTCGGCCAGGTGCGGACGGTTCAGCAGGCGCCCGCCCGCGTACGCCGCCACGGGGAGAACGTAGCCGCCCGGCGAGCCCAGCAGCCGCGCGCCGGTGGCGGCGTGCTTGAGCAGGTGGTTCGCCTGCACCGAGCTGTCCTGGAGGTCGCGCGCCACCGCCCGGTCCAGCGGGAACATCGCCACCGTCCCGGCCGCGAACGCCCCCGCGATCAGCAGGTCGCGGTGCCTGAACAGGTGCCCCGAGCGGTGCGACGCCGTGTCGGGCTTCGTCAGGTCCTGCGCAGCCACGGGCGAGGCCGCGAGCAGCAGCGCGGCCACCGCCGCGGTCCATCGAGTCGTCATCGTCTCTCCATCCCCAGGTCCGCGACCGACCTCCGCAAGGAAACTGCCGCCGCGCGGGGGGAAGTCCGAAGCCCTTCCCGGAGATCCACGTTTTTGTCCCCACGGCGCTGGGGATGGTACGTTGTCGGCGCGGCCGGAGACAGTGGCATGCATCCTCCACCGTGTGGGGCGAAACCCGCCGCCCGCGGGAAACGAATAGATGTCGGGGGATGGACTCGCGTCAGAACCGGGCAGGGAGCCGAGCGTGGAACCAGAGGTGGCACCACCGACGTCAGCACCGGTGAAGAGCTTCGCGCTGCAGCCGATCAAGGACGAGGAGCTCAAGCGCGAGCAGCTCGACAGGATGAAGTTCCGCGCCACCGGCATGCTGGTGGTGGCGACGTTGATCTACCTGGCCACGCGCCTGCTGGAGGACCGCTTCCCCTGGCTGGGATACGTGCGCGCCACCGCCGAGGCGTCGATGGTGGGCGGGCTGGCGGACTGGTTCGCGGTGACCGCGCTCTTCCGCTACCCGATGGGGATCCACATCCCCCACACCGCCATCATCCCCAACCGCAAGGAGCGCATCGGCCGCAGCCTCGGCAACTTCGTGCAGAACAACTTCCTCTCCCCCGCGGTGATCAGCGCGCGGCTGCAGCAGGCCCGCATCGCCGAGAAGCTGGCGGAGTGGCTGAGCCACCCCGAGCACGGCGAGGTGGTGGGGAAGCACGCCGCCGCCGCGGTGACCGGCGTGGTGCAGGTGCTGAAGGACGAAGAGGTGCAGGAGCTGATCGAGAGCAGCCTGATCAAGCGCGCCCGCGACACCCAGGTCGCGCCCGTGGTGGGGCGCGTGCTCTCGCTGATGACGCACGACGACCGGCACCAGGAGCTGCTGGACAGCGCGCTCAGGCTGGTGGACCGGCTGATCGAGGAGAACCGCGAGGGGCTGCGCCAGCGCATCCGCGAAGAGCTCCCCTGGTGGGTGCCCTCGCCGATCGACGAGAAGATCTACCAGAAGATCATCAACGGGGTGGAGAAGACGATCGAGGAGGTGGGGACCAACCACGAGCACCCGCTGCGCCTGCGCTACAACGAGGCGATGCAGGAGTTCATCGAGAAGCTCCGCACCTCGCCGGAGATGATCGAGCGCGGCGAGCACCTGAAGGAGGAGCTGCTGGAGCACCCCGTGGTGCGCGGCTACTCCGCCTCGCTCTGGGGCGACCTGAAGGCGTCGGTGCTGCGCCACGCCGCCGACCCCGGGAGCGAGTTCCGCCGCCGCATCGCGCACACCGTCACCCGCTTCGCCGAGTCGATGCGCGGCGACCCCGAGCTCCTGGCCAAGGTCGACGGGTGGGTCGACAGCGCCGTGCTCTACTTCGTGGAGCAGTACCGCGGCGAGGTGGCCGAGCTGATCAGCAGCACCGTCGCCGCCTGGGACCCCGAAGACACCACCCGCAAGATCGAGCTGCAGATCGGCAAGGACCTGCAGTTCATCCGCATCAACGGCACGCTGGTCGGCGGGCTGGCCGGGCTCCTCATCTACACGCTCTCCCAACTCCTCGGCCACTGACGGACGTGCTGATCTCATACCACGTTGCAGAGCTCGATCAGGATCACGTCCTCTAAACTGAATGCATCACACGGAGTCAACGGAGTCAGCGGAGTCGTTCTCCGCTGACTCCGTTGACTCCGTGTGAGTTCTTCCGTTGAAGTCGGGAACCGAACGATACTCGGCACGTGATATCACACAGAATCACCGGAGGCACCAGAGAACTGCCTTTCTCTGGTGCCTCCGGTGACTCTGTGTGAGAAGTCTTTTGCCGAGCTCTACCAGCAGGGATCGCTGGCCACGAGCGCCTCGATCTCCCCGCTCGCCAGCGGCCGGGAGAAGAGGAAGCCCTGCCCGAACTCGCACTCCAGCGCCCTGAGCTCCTTCAGCAGCTCCGGCGACTCGATCCCCTCGGTGATCACCGCCACCCCCAGCGCGTGCGCCAGCGCCACGATGGTGCGCACCAGCTGCAGGTTGGCCCCCTCGGCCTCGCACACGAACGAGCGGTCGATCTTCAGCGCGTCCAGCGGCAGGCGGTGCAGGTAGCCGAGCGACGAGTAGCCGGTGCCGAAGTCGTCGATGTGCAGCTGCACCCCCAGCGCCTTCAGCCGGTGCAGCGTGTCGGTCACCCGCTCGGTGTGCTGCATCAGCACGCTCTCGGTGATCTCCAGCTTGAGCGTCCCCGGCACGATCGCGGTCTCGCGCAGCACCCCCTCCACCTGCTCCACCAGGTCCGGCTGCAGGAACTGCCCGGCCGAGAGGTTCACCGCCATGGTCGGCGCCTCGCCCCGCGGGCTCGCGTCCTGCCAGCGCCGCAGCTCGCGGCAGGCCTCCTCCAGCACCCACATCCCGAGGGGGAGGATCAGCCCCGTCTCCTCGGCCAGCGGGATGAAGTCGTCCGGCTGGATCATCCCCCGCTCCGGGTGCGCCCACCGCGCCAGCGCCTCGAAGCCCGCGATCCGCCCGGTGGCCAGCGACACGATCGGCTGGTAGTGCACGCGCATCTCGCCGCGGTCCAGGGCGCGGCGCAGGTCGGTCTCCATCCGCAGCCGCGCCATCACCTGCGCGTGCATGTCGCGGTCGAACACCTCGTACTGCCCCTGCCGCGCGTCGCGCGAGCGGTAGAGCGCGATGGCCGCGTCGCGCAGCACGTCTTCGGCGCGCTCGTAGCCGGTGTAGCTGAGCGCGATCCCCACGCTGGCGCCCGGGAACACCTCCGTCCCCTGCACCGCCACCGGCCGCGCGAGCTGCTCCTGCAGGCACGCCGCCACCCGGCTGGGCTCCGCGATCCCGTCGATCTCGTCCAGCAGCACCGCGAACTCGTCGCGCGCCACGTGCGCCAGCAGCGCGTCGGGGCGCACGCACGCGCGCAGCCGCGCCGCCACGGTCGCCAGCAGCTCGTCGGCGGCGGGGCGGCCCAGGCTGTCGCTCACCAGCTGCAGGCGGTCCAGGGCGACGGCGATCACCGCGAAGTCGGCCTCGCCGCGGCGCTCGCGCTCCACCGCCATCTCCACCCGGTGCACGAAGAGCCCGCGGTTGGGGAGCCCGGTCACCGGCTCGTAGAAGGCGCTGCGCAGCAGCTGCCGCTCCAGCTCGCGGCGCTCGGTCACGTCTTCGCAGCAGGTGACCAGCCCCACCGGTCGCCCGCGCGAGTCCGTCACCACGTCGGAGCGCAGCAGCACGGGGAAGAGCGAGCCGTCCTTGCGCACGTTCACCGTCTCGCGGCTCCAGCTCGACGCGTCCTGCATCGCCTCCACCTGCATCGGGCGCGCGTTCTCGGCCGGGGCGAAGATGCGCGCGTGCATCCCGCGCAGCTCCTCCACCTCGTAGCCGTGCATGCGCGCCTCGGCCGGGTTGGAGTAGAGGATGCGCCCCGAGGTGTCGGTGATGGTGACGCCGATCTGCATCGTCTCCACCGCCTTCTCCAGCATGCGCAGCGAGAGCCGCCCCCGCGCCGCGCCGATGGCCCCCACGAACCCGGCCGTGGCCCCGGTGGCGGCGTAGCGCTCCAGCAGCAGCGCCGCCATCTCGGCGAGCTGCGCCAGCACGCGCACGTCGGCCTCGCCCCAGCGGCGCGGGCGCTCGTCGATGGCGCAGAAGGTCCCCAGCACCCGCCCGTCGGCCGTGAGGATGGGGACGCCGGCGTACGCCGCCTCGCCCATCCACAGCTCCGGCTGGGCGCGCACGGCATGGTGCGCGCGCGCGTCCTCGATCAGCAGCGGCCGCCCGGAGGCCGCGGGAAGGCGGCAGAGCGTCTGCGCCAGCGCCGCGCCCCGCCGCGCCGCCCAGGGGTCGCCCTCCACCCCGCGGGTGCTGAGCGCACGGCCCTCCATGGGGGAGATGATGCAGAGCGGCACGGAGAGCAGGTGCGCGGCGAAGTCCGGCAGGCTGGCGAGCGCGCCGGACGCCGGAGGCTGCCCGTGCAGGATCGAGACTGCCTCGTGGAGGGTCGAAGCGGACATGCGCTTCCCTGCGGGGAGCGGAATCGGTCTGATTCCTGGGGACGGAAGCGAGCACCGTGCCACGAACAGGCGCGCGGCGGGCCAGACGGGGGGTTGCGGGAGGATTGACGGTTGAAGCTAACCGCGCGTCACACGTTCTGGAACGGTTTTCGTCCGCCTGCGCGAAAACGGCCATTCCGTAAGTATCAGAACGCCTGATCCCGCGCATCTGCTCCAGCCCCGCGACAGCCGCGGTTCTTACGGAAAAGCCTGACGCAGAGGCGCAGAGGAACGGAGAGAACCGCGGAACGGCCCGATGACTCCGAGCGCTGCGCGTGATACGTTGTCGGCGCGGTCTTCCATCCTCCCGCCAACCCTCGCCCGACCATGCGCCGACGCCCGCTTGCCGCGCTCCCGCTCCTCGCCTGCGCCCTCGCCGCCTCGCGCGCGGCGGGGCAGGGCGCGCTCCCGCTCACCCGCGCGGAGCGCACGGAGTTCCGCGAGACCAGCCGCTACGCCGACGTGGTCTCGTTCCTCGAGGCGGTGGACCGCGCCTCGCCGCGCATCCACCTCACCACCTTCGGCTACAGCTGGGAGGGGCGCGCGCTCCCGCTGGCGGTGGCCGGCGCCGTTCCCGACGCGTCGGCGCGCGCGGTGCGGGCGAGCGGGAAGACGGTGGTCTACCTGCAGGGCGACATCCACGCCGGCGAGGTGGAGGGGAAGGAGGCGCTGCAGGAGATCCTGCGCGACATCGCGCAGGGGCGCCACGCCGCCTGGATGCAGTCGCTGGTGCTGCTGGTGGCGCCGATCTTCAACGCCGACGGGAACGAGCGGGTGGCGCTGGGGAACCGCCCCGGCCAGAACGGGCCGATCGGGGGGATGGGGACGCGCGCCAACGCGCAGGACCTCAACATCAACCGCGACTACAGCAAGCTGGAGACGCCCGAGGCCCGCTCGCAGGCGCGGCTGATGAACGAGTACGACCCGCACGTGCTCCTCGACCTGCACACCACCAACGGCACCTACCACGCCTACCAGCTCACCTACGCGCCGCCGCTGAACCCCAACACCGACGCCGCCATCGCCGCCCTGCTGCGCGACGAGTGGCTCCCCGCCGTCACCGCGGCGGTGAAGCGGGCGCGGGGGTGGGACTTCTACTACTACGGCAACGTCCCCAACGCCGAGAGCCCGTGGGCCGCCGGCCCCGGCGCCGAGCGCGGCTGGTACACCTACGACTGGCGGCCGCGCTTCAGCAACCACTACTGGGGGCTGCGCAACCGCTTCGGCATCCTGAGCGAGACCTACTCGTACCTCACCTTCCGCGAGCGCATCGAGGTGCAGAAGCGCTTCGTGGAAGAGGTGCTGGACTGGGCCGCCGCCAACGCCGCGCGCATCCGCGCCGCCACCGCCGCCGCCGACCGGCGCGACCTGCGCGGCACCGAGCTCGCCGTCACCTCGCGGCTGCGGCGCACGGGCCCCTCCACCATCCTGATGGGCGAGGTGACGGAGGAGCGAAACCCCTACACCGGCGAGGTGATGGAGCGGCGGAAGGACGTGGTGCGACCGGAGCGGATGCCGGAGTTCATCGGGTACGACGCGGCGGCCACCGAGCGCGTCCCCGCCGCCTGGCTCGTTCCCGACAGCTTGGGCGACGTGGCCGACCGGCTGCGCGCGCACGGCATCCGCGTCCAGCCCCTCGCGCAGGCCCCGGCATCGGTCGAGGCGTTCCACGTCGACTCCGCCACCACCGCGCGCGGCGAGCTGGAGGGGCACCACGAACGGCGCCTCTTCGGCAGATGGGAGGCGGTGCGCACCCGTCCCTCCGGCGCATGGCTCCGCGTCCCCGCCGACCAGCCGCTGGGGCGCCTCGCCTTCACCCTGCTCGAGCCGCGCTCCGACGACGGCTTCGCCGCCTGGGGGCTGCTCGACGCCTGGCTGAAGGAGCCCGCGGCGTACCCCATCCTGCGCGAGCGCTGAACGGGCCCTCTCCCTGGCGCTTCGCGCCGGTCCCTCCCCCAAAACAACCTGGGGGAGGGACGGGCTCGCTTCGCTCGTGACTCTTTCCGCGCGAGACCGGCGGGGGTGCGTGACCGCGGCCTCGCGTGGCCTGTCGCGTGCCGGATCGTCTCGGCGACACGGCGGCCGGTCGTCCGCGAAGGCGGACTTCGTGTGGTCGTTGCCGCGGATTCATCCGCCCGTCCCATGGCTGCGTCCGTTGGTCACGGGACCCGGCCGGACGGTTTGACGCGCCCGCGCGCCGCGGGTACGTTCCGCACGACCGTGGTCGCTGACGCAACGCCTCACATCCACCCCTCTGCCGGTGCCCTCTCAGCCTGCCCCGAAGCGCGAAGGCGCGGGGAACATGACCGCGCTGATGTTCGCGGCGTTCGTGGACATGATGGGCCTCCTGATGGTGGTCCCCCAGCTCCCGTTCGTCGCCACGCGGCTGGGGGCGGGGGGGTTCGCGGTGGGCGCGCTGGTCGCCTCGTTCTCCCTCGCGCAGCTGCTGAGCGCCCCGCTCTGGGGGCGGATGTCGGACCGCTACGGCCGGCGCCCGGTGCTGCTCACCGCGCTCACCGCCTCCGTCGCCGCCTACCTGATCTTCGCCTGGGCGAGCGTGCCGGCACCGGGCGGCAGGGCCTCGTTCTACCTCCTCCTCCTCTTCCTCTCGCGGCTGGTGCAGGGCGCGGGCGGGGGCACGGTGGGAGTGATCCAGGCCTACGTGGCCGACAGCACCGAGCCGCGCGACCGGGCCCGCGCGCTCGGCTGGCTCTCGGCGGCGACCAACCTGGGGGTGAGCATCGGGCCGGCGCTGGGGTCGCTGGGGGTGAGCCTGTGGGGAGAGCGCGCGCCGGGGGTGCTGGCGGCGATCCTCTGCTTCGTGAACATCGGCTTCGTGTGGAAGTTCGTGCGCGAGTCGCACGTTCCCGAGCCGCACGGGAGCGCGGCGCCGCCGGTGCGCCCGCGCGAGGCGGCGGTCGCCGTGCTGGCGCACCCGGGCGAGCCGGCGCCGCGGCTGATCTGGATCTACGCGGTGGCGATGGGGGCGTTCGCGGGCTTCACCGCCGTGCTCGCGCTCTTCCTGCACGCCGAGTTCGGGGTGACCGAGAAGACCATCTTCTACTTCTTCACCTGGAACGGCGCGCTGTCGGTGCTGGTGCGCGCGCTGCTGCTGGGGAAGGCGGTCGACCGCTTCGGCGAGGCGCGGCTGGCGCGCATCGGGCAGGGGCTGCTGGCGCTGGGGCTGGCGCTCCTCCCCGTGACCGGCATGCTGCACCCGTCGCGGCTCGCGCTCCCCTTCGGCGGGTCGCTCGACGCGCGGTACGTGGCGCTGGCGCTGGTGGTGTCGCTGATGCCGCTGGGGACCGCCTTCACCTTCCCCTGCGTCACCGGGCTCCTCTCGCAGGTGATCTCGCCGCGCGAGCGGGGGGTGATGATGGGGGTGCAGCAGAGCTTCGGCGGCGCCGCGCGGGTGCTCTTTCCGCTGCTGGCGGGGTGGACCTTCGAGCACCTGGGCGTGGGCTACCCGTTCTGGACCAGCGCCGTGCTGGTGCTGGGCACCCTCTTCCTGAGCTTCGGCATCGCGCCGCGGCGTGACGCGGCCGAGCCCGCCGCCGTCTCCGCGGCCTGAGCACGGCAACGGCAATCTCACGGTAGCAACTCGAACACCATCAACGCGATCGCCACGTCCGTCTGCTTTTCCTCCGCACGGGTGACTACCACGCTGCACCTCGGGATCGACAGGCGCATCGGGTTCCTGAATGGCCACACCTGCAATCGGCAGTGCTTCAGTGGGACGAACGTGTCGCGGGTCTTGAAGCTGGCGAGCGTAACCTCGACGCCGGTGCTCTTGAGCGCGTCGATGTAGGCTTGGTGGCGCAGCTCGATGTCGGGGTGTGTGGCGGAAAGGTGCCTCGCGATCGCCGAGAAGTAGTAGACGCCCTGGAGAGTCGCGGCACGGCCAAAGTGCGGTAGATACGACGCGCACAGGCTCTTCAGGTCGAGCCAGCGCTGCGGGCGCGCGGCGGTCATCTTCTCGGCTTCCCGGATCGAGTGGTAGACGTCGAAGCCATCGACCACGAACGCGACGCGCATTGTCGAGCCTGGCGGGTAGGGTGGTTGGGGGACAAAAAAATCCCCCGGGACCGTGGCCCCGGGGGGCCCGAGGAGCCGTAGCTCGCTCGGGGATGATGTGCATTCAGCATGGTGTCCGGACCGGCCGGTTGTCAAGGATCTCGAAAGGAACGGGTGACCCCACGCGGAGAGCCGCAGCCAGCCCTCTGCGTCCTCTGCGGCTCTGCGTGAGACGGTCTGTTCCGGAACCTTCGGACGCAACGGACGTATCAGCCGTGCTTCCCCCTCGCAACTCCTTCAACGGCAGTAACATGACGCCAATTCACACCACCTCGCGGGCCTGGCTGCGCGGCGCCGCCCTGGCGGCCGTGCTCGTCGTGGGCGCCGCGGGCGCGCTCCCCGCCCAGCACGCGCTGGGGATCGACACCGCGGGGATGGACCGCAGCGTCCGCCCGCAGGACGACTTCTACTCGTTCGTGAACGGCAACTGGCAGCGGAACACGCAGATCCCCGCCGACCGCTCCACCTTCGGGTCGTTCGTCACCCTCACCGACCGCAGCGAGGCCGCCGTCCACCAGATCCTGGACGAGGCGATGGCCATGCGCAACGCGCCCCGCGGCTCGGACATGCAGAAGCTCGGCGACCTGTACGCCAGCTACATGGACAGCGCCGCCATCGAGGCCGCCGGCGTGAGCCCGGTGCGCAGCGACCTGGCGCGCATCAACGCGGTGACCAGCCGCGCCGACTACCCGGCGCTCTTCGCGGGGAGCGCCCGGCTCGGCGTGTCCTCGCCCTTCGCCGTGGGCGTGGGGCAGGACCCCAAGCAGTCCGACCGCTACACCGTGCAGGCGCGGCAGAGCGGGCTGGGCCTTCCCGACCGCGAGTACTACCTGTCGCAGGCCGCCCCGCAGCAGGCCGCGCGCGCCGCGTACGTCACCTACATGACCACGCTGCTCACGCTGGCCGGCCAGCCCGACCCCGCCGGCTCGGCGCAGCGCGTGCTCGCGCTCGAGACCGAGCTGGCGAAGCGCCAGTGGGACCGCGTGCGCAACCGCGACCGCAACGCCACCTACAACAAGCTGACGGTGGCCGAGCTGCAGCGGCTGACCCCCGGGTACGACTGGTCGCGCCACTTCGCCGCCATGGGGATCAACACCCCCGAGGTGATCGTGGGCCAGCCCAGCTACTTCGCGGGGGCCGACAGCGTGCTCGCCGCCGCGCCGGTGGCCGACGTGAAGGCCTATGCGATGGTGCGCCTGCTCGACGACGCGTCGCCGTACCTGAGCAGCCCCTTCGTGAACGCCAACTTCGCCTTCCGCGGCCGCGCGCTGCAGGGGCTGCAGGTGCAGCGCCCGCGCTGGAAGCGCGGCGTGGGCATCACCGAGGGCGGGCTGGGGCAGATGCTCGGCAAGGTGTACGTGGAGCGGAACTTCCCGGCCGCGAACAAGGCCGCCATGCAGCGCCTGGTGGCCAACCTGCTCGACGCCTTCCGCACCGGCATCGACTCGCTGGCGTGGATGAGCCCCGAGACCCGGGCGCAGGCCAAGGACAAGCTCTCGCACATCACCGTCAAGATCGGCTACCCCGACCGCTGGCAGGACTACTCGGCGCTGCAGCTCTCGCGCGGGTCGCTGTTCGCCAACCTGCGGGCGATCTCCGCCTACCAGTACAACCGCGGGATCTCGCGGCTGGGCCGGCCGGTGGACCGCACCGAGTGGGGGATGACGCCGCAGACGGTGAACGCCTACTACAACCCGGCGAACAACGAGATCGTGTTCCCGGCGGCGATCCTGCAGCCCCCCTTCTTCAACCCGCAGGCCGACGACGCGGTGAACTACGGCGGCATCGTGGCGGTGATCGGCCACGAGGTGAGCCACGCCTTCGACGACCAGGGGAGCAAGAGCGACGGGGCCGGCAACCTGCGCAACTGGTGGACCGACTCCGACCAGCAGGCGTTCCACCAGCGCACCGAGGCGCTCGCCGCCCAGTACGACGCGTACGCGCCGCTGGAGGGGATGCACGTGAACGGGCACCTCACGCTGGGCGAGAACATCGGCGACCTGAGCGGCCTGGCGGTGGCGTACCGCGCCTACCACGCCTCGCTGCACGGCCGGGAGCCCCCGGTGATCGCCGGCTTCACCGGCGACCAGCGCTTCTTCATGGGGTGGGCGCAGGTGTGGCGCTCGCTCTTCCGCGACGAGGCGCTGCGCAACCAGATCATGACCAACCCGCACTCGCCCGGCTACTACCGCGCGAACGGGCCGCTGGTGAACAACGAGGCGTTCTACCGCGCCTTCGGGGTGAAGGAGGGCGACAAGATGTACCGCCCCACCGACCAGCGCGTGGTGATCTGGTAAGCTGACCGGCAGGTCTCGTATCACGCAGAGACGCGGAGGGCTCGCAGCGAGCTCTCCGCGTCTCTGCGTCTCTGCGTGATACCAGATTGGGTGAATGACTGTGCATTCCGAGAACCTTGTACCGAAAAGCTTTCGGTTTGGCTGAATGCACAGTCAATCTGCAGAAATGGTATGAGACGTTTCGTCAGCTCCCACAACGGGGTTGGACTCGGCCAGCTGCTCGGCCTCGAATTCGGACATGGTGGCTACGTCTTCATAGATCCTGCGCTCGATCTCTCCCGCCATGGCTTCCAGCGTCGGCATCGAGAACACGGTGCGGATCGAGATTTCCAGGTCGAACGTGGCCTGGATGTTGGCGAGCAGACGCATGATCAGCAGCGAGTGCCCGCCCAGGTCGAAGAAGCTGTCGTGCACACCCACCCGCTCCCGGCGCAGCACCTTCGCCCAGATCCCCGCCAGCACTTCCTCCACCGGTTTCCGGGGCGCCACGTACCGGTCCGTGTCGGCCGCGTGCTCCGGGGCCGGCAGCGCCTTGCGGTCCGGCTTCCCGTTCGGCGTGAGCGGCAGCGCCTCCAGCCGCACGTACGCCGCCGGCACCATGTACTCCGGGAGCGCGGTGGAGAGGTGCGCGCGCAACGACTCCGCGTCCGCGTCGCCGACCAGGTACGCCACCAGCCGCACGTCTCCCGGCACGTCCTCGCGCGCCATCACCACCGCCTCGCGCACGCCCGGGTGCTCCGCCAGCCGCGCCTCGATCTCGCCCGGCTCGATGCGGAAGCCGCGCACCTTCACCTGGAGGTCGGTGCGGCCCAGGAACTCGATCGTTCCGTCCGGCCGCCACCGCGCAAGGTCGCCGGTGCGGTACACGCGGTCGGCCGGGTCGCCGGTCAGGGGATTGGCGACGAAGCGCGCGGCGGTCAGCTCCGCGTCGTTCAGGTAGCCGCGCGAGAGATAGGGGGTGCGGACGGCGATCTCCCCCCGCTCGCCGATTCCGGCCAGCGTTCCCGACGGCGTGACGACCAGCAGGTCCACGCCGTCGATCCCCCGCCCCACGGGGATGGCCGGGCCCACCTCCGCCAGGTCGGCGGGGAGGCGGAAGCAGCCCACGGCCTGCGGCGTCTCGGTGGCGCCGTAGAAGTTGACGGCCTTCGCGTCCGGCGCGAGGGCGCGCAGCCGCTCCACCTCTCCCGCGCGCAGCACGTCTCCGCCGAAGCACGCCAGCCGCAGCGCGGGGAGCCGTACATCCCCCGACCCCGTCGCCAGGAGCTGTCCCATCGCGGGGGTGAGATGGGCGACGGTGATCCCCTCGTCCCGCATCCACCCCGCCAGCCAGCCGGGCGTGCCGATCGGGTCGGGATCGGGGATGACGATGCGGCCGCCGGTGGCGAGCGGGGCGAACACGTCGCGCAGGAGCGGGTCGTGCGCCAGGCCGGAAAGGAGGGAGACGCGGTCCGCCTCGCCGATCCCGAGCTCGCGCGCGTACCAGCCGAAGAAGTGTGCCAGCGGCCGGTGCGTGCCGGCGATCGCCTTCGGCGTGCCCGTGGTCCCCGAGGTGAAGGCGACGTACGCCAGGTCGTCGGCGGCGACGGAGACCGCGGGCGCGGCCGATGCTCCACCGAGCCCGTCGTCCCTGCCGGCCGACAGGACGACGGTCGTCCGCACGGTCCCGGCGAGCGCGGCGGCCACCTCCGCCGGCACCTCGCCCGCGGCGGAGATGCGCAGCAGGGCAACGGGACGGGACGCGCCGGCCTGCGCCGCCAGGCGGGCGGGCGGATACGCCGGGTCGAGGACGGCGAACGCCGCCCCCGCCTTCCACGTCCCCAGCAACGCGCGGATGAGCGGCGCCGAGCGGTGGGCGTAGACCGCCACCACCTCGCCCGGCCGCACCCCGCCGTCGATCAGCCGGTGCGCGATGCGGTTGGCCGCGGCGTCCAGCTCGGCGTACGTCCACGTCCCCGCCGCAGCGGAGATCGCCGGCGCTTCCGGAGACTGCGCCGCGTGGGCGGCGAACGTCTCGTGCACGGCCCCGCGCCAGGCCTCGGCCTCGATCGGCCGTGCCGGATCGGGAAGAATGCCGCGCGCGGCTTCCGTCGCCAGCGACAGCGCGCCGACGCGGGTCTCCGGCGCGGCCGCGGCCTGGCGGAGCACGCCTTCGAGCTGCGCCAGGAGCCCGCGCATCCGCGGCGCGTCGAAGAGGTCGGCGGCGTAGACCAGGCTGACGTCGATCCCCCCGCCCCCCTCCCCCACGTACAGCGTGAGGTCGAACTTGCTGGCCGGCTCGCCGCCCGAGCCGGCGCCCGCCACCTCCAGGCCGTCGCCGCGGAAGGCGCCGTGCTCGAAGTTGAGCAGGTTGAGCATCACCTGGAACACGGGGGCGTGCGCCAGGCTGCGCTCGGGACGCACCTCCTCCAGCACCCGCTCGAAGGGGAGCTCCTGGTGCGCGTACGCGGCCAGCGTGCTCTCGCGCACCCGCCCCAGCAGCTCGCGGAAGCTCGGGTCGCCCGAGAGGTCGGTCCGCAAGGCCAGCGAGTTGAGGAAGAGCCCCACCATCCGGTCGGTCTCCGCCCGCGTCCGCCCCGCGATCGGCGCCCCGACGACCACGTCCTCCTGCCCGGCGAGGCGCCCCAGCACCACGTCCAGCGCGGCGAGGAGGACCATGAACAGCGTGGCGCCCTCGCGGCGGGCCAGCGCGTTCACCTCCGCCGCCAGCTCGGGCGATACGACCAGGCGCTCGAGCGCGCCGCGGTGCGATTCCACCGGCGGCCGGGGACGGTCGGCCGGCAGCTCCAGCAGCGCCGGGGCGCCGTCCAGCGCCTGCCGCCAGAACTCCACCTGCCGCTCCAGCGCGGAGCCGGAGAGGCGCTCGCGCTGCCACACCGCGTAGTCCGCGTACTGCAGCGCGGGCTCCGGCAGCGGCGACGGCTCGCCGCGCGAGAAGGCGCCGTAGAGCGCGGAAAGCTCGTCGAGCAGCACCCCCAGCGACCACCCGTCGCCGATGGCGTGGTGGAGGTTGAGGAGGAGGAGGTGCTCGTCGTCGGCGACGTGGATGAGCGACGCGCGGAAGAGCGGCCCTCGCGCCAGGTCGAAGCGGTGCCGCGAGGCTTCGGCCGCCAGGCGCCCGGCCTCGGCCCGCCGCTCGTCCTCGGGCAGCTGCCGCAGGTCGGCGACCGGCAGGTCGAAGCCGGCCGGGGGCGGGGCGATCCGCTGCACGGGGACGCCGCACACGGCCGGGAGCGTGGTGCGCAGCGGCTCGTGGCGGCGCACCAGCTCGGCGAGCGCGCGGCGCAGCGCATCGGGGTCGAGACGGCCGGTGATGCGGTAGGAGAACGGGATGGCGTACACCGGGCTCCCCGGGTCCAGCGCGTCCACGAACCAGAGCCGCTCCTGCGCGAACGTCACCGGCAGGTCGCCCTCGCGCGTGGCGGGGGCGATGGCGCCCTCGCCGGCCGCCGCGCCGGTGCCGCGCAGACGCTCGATCTCGGCCGCGAGCCCGGAGAGGACCGGCCGCTCGAAGACCGCGCGCAGCGGCAGCTCCACGCCGAAGACCTGGCGGACGTGCGCGGTGAGGCGGGTGGCGAGCAGCGAGTGCCCGCCCAGGTCGAAGAAGCTCGCCTCCGCGCCCACCCGCCCGCGTCCCAGCAGCTCCGCCCAGATCCCCCCCAGCACCTCCTCCACCGGCGTCCGCGGCGCCACGTACCGGTCCACCTCGGCCGCGTACTCCGGCGCCGGCAATGCCTTGCGGTCCAGCTTCCCGTTCGGCGTCAGCGGCAGCGCCTCCAGCGGGACGAACGCGGCCGGCACCATGTACTCCGGCAGGCTCCCCCGCAGGTGCTCGCGCAGCGCATTGGCCTCCACGTCCCCGACGACGTACGCCACCAGCCGCTTCTCGTCCGGCGCATCCTCGCGCACGATCACCCGCGCCACTCGCACCCCCACGTGCGCCGACAGCACGGCTTCGATCTCGCCCGGCTCGATCCGGAAGCCACGGATCTTCACCTGCGCGTCCATGCGCCCCAGGAAGTCCAGAACCGCGGTGCGTGGGTGCGCGGGTGCGTCGGTGCGTTCGGCTTCGCGCGGATCCGGCACGCCCACGCACTCGCGCGCCGGCGCACCTTCCACCCAGCGCACCCGGTCGCCCGAGCGGTACATCCGCGCTCCCGGGACGGACGCGAAGGGGTCGGGGACGAAGCGCTCCGCCGTCATCCCCGGCCGGTTCAGGTAGCCGCGCGCAACCCCCGGCCCCGCGATGCACAGCTCCCCCGGCACCCCCACCGGCTGCGGGCGAAGGGCGCCGTCCAGCACGTACACGCGCGCGCCGGCGAGCGCGGAGCCGATGGGGATCCGCCCCGCCACACGCTCCACCTCGTGCGCGGTGGCCCAGACCGTCGTCTCCGTGGGGCCGTAGAGGTTGACGACGCCACCGGAGACGACGGCGCCGAGCTCGCGAACGAGGTCCGGCGGGAGCGGCTCGGCACCCAGGAAGAGGCGCTCGACGCCGGCCAGCCCCTCCACCCCCGACTCTGCCAGCAGCATTCGCAGCAGCGACGGCGTGCACTGCAGGTGGGTGACGGCGTGCCGGCGGATTCGCCGCGCGAGCGCCCCCCGCTCCGCCCGCGCCCGCTCGGGTTCCGGGTGGATCACCACCCGGAAGCCGCGCGCCAGCGTCCAGAGCAGCTCCGTGACGTGGGCGTCGAAGCTCAGGCGCGAGACCGCCAGCCACGTCCCCGGCACCGCTGCGCCCACGGGGTCGTCCATCCCGGCCAGCAGGCTCACTGCGTTGGCGTGCGTCACCACCACGCCCTTGGGCCGTCCGGTGGAGCCGGAGGTGTAGATCACGTACGCCGCGTTCTCCGGGACGACGGAGCTCCGGGGCGCCCCCGCCGCCTCCGCCGCGATCCCATCCTCGTCTCCGTCCACCAGGACGATCCGCGCCCCCTCCCCGGCGAGGAGCCCGCGCAGCGACGACCGGGTCACCACGAGCGGGGCGCCCGCGTCCTCCAGCATGTATGCCCGCCGCTCGGCGGGGTCGCCGGGGTCGAGGGGGAGGTACGCCGCCCCCGCCTTCAGCACGGCCAGGACGGCCACCATCATCTCCGGCCCCCGCTGCAGGCAGACCCCGACCCGCGCTTCGGGCCCCGCGCCCAGGCGGACGAGGTGGTGTGCCAGCCGGGTGGCGCGCGCCTCCAGCGCGCGGTAGGTGAGCGACTCGTCCTCGAACACCACCGCCACCGCGTCGGGCGTCCGCGCCGCCTGCGCCGCGATCGGCACGTGGAGAAGCCCCTCCCGGGGCGGGACCGCCTCCGCGCCGCTCCACCTCTCCAGGATCCTCCGGCGCTCTGATTCGTCCAGCAGCTCCACCCCGGAGAGGCGCGCGTCAGGGTCGGCGGCCACCAGCGCCAGCACCCGCTCCAGGTGGCCGGCCATCCGCCGGGCGGTCCCCTCATCGAAGAGGTCCGTGGCGTACTCCAGCCAGCCGGAGAGGCCGCGCGCGTTGGGCCGGAGGACGAGGGTGAGGTCGACCTGCGTGGACTCCAGCTGCTCGCTCCCGAGCGACTCCAGCCGGAGTCCGCCCGCGCCGACGGGGGCGGGAGCGGAGGGGGAGGCGGGGGCGAGCTCGTCCAGCAGGAACAGCACCTGGTAGAGCGCGGAGTGGCTGAGGCTGCGCTGGGGGCGCACCTCCGCCACCACCCGCTCGAACGGCACCTCCTGGTGCTGGTAGGCGTCCAGCGCCGTCTCGCGCACGCGCTCCACCACCGCGCGGAAAGTGGGATCGCCGGAAAGGTCGGTGCGCAAGACCAGGGTGTTCACCAGGATCCCGATCAGCCCCTCGATCTCCCGGCGCGACCGCCCGGCCACGGCGATCCCGACCGAGACGTCCAGCGTCCCGGCGTACCGGGCCAGCAGCAGCTGGAAGGCGCCCAGGAGCACCATGTGCAGCGTCGCGCCCTGGGCGTTCGCCAGCGCGCGGAGGCGATCCAGCACCCCGAGCGGCGCCTCCACCGGCACCTGGGCGCCGCGGAAAGAGGGAACGGGGGTCCGCGGCCGGTCCGTCGGCAGCTCCAGCAGCTCCGGCGCGCCCCCGAGCTGACGGCGCCAGTACGCCAGGTGCCGCTCCTCCGCCGCCAGCGGCTGCGCGCGCTGCCAGGCGGCGTAGTCGGCGTACTGCACGGGGAGCGGCGTGAGCGGAGAGTCCCACCCCTCCCGGTACGCGTCGTAGAGCGCGTGGATCTCGCGCAGGAACACCCCCATGCTCCACGCATCGCCCACGATGTGGTGCATCCCCACCAGCAGCACGTGATCGCCGGCATCCAGCCGCAGGAGCGAGGCGCGGAAGAGCGGCCCGGCCGAAAGGTCGAAGAGGTGCGCCCGCTCGCGGGCGACGCGCGCCCGCACCTGCGCCTCGCGTGCCCCGGGGGGGAGGCCGGAAAGGTCCTCGGCGGGGAGCGCGAAGCCGGTGAAGGGGGCGACCACCTGGACCGGAGCGCCGTTCACCTCGCGAAAGGTGGTGCGGAGCGCGTCGTGCCGGCGTACGACCTCGGCGAGGGCGCGCTCCAGCACCGCCTCGTCGAGCGCGCCCGGGAGCCGCAGGGGGGCCACCAGGTTGAACACCGTCACGCCCGGGTACATCCGGTCCAGGAACCAGAGCCGCTCCTGGGCGTGGGAGAGCGGCGCGTCTCCCGCCTGCGCGCGGGGGGCGATGGGCGCCGCCCGGGAGCGGCCCCGCAGGCAGGCCTCGCGCAGCGCGCGCTTGGCCGGGGAGAGCTCGGAAAGGAGCGGCTGCGTCATGGTACCCCGGCCGTGGCCGGGTCGGAGGCGCCGCCCACCCCCGCCAGGGCGGACTCGGCCTCTTCGTCGCTCATCTCCCCCAGCTTCTGGAGGATCGCCTGGTCGACCAGCCCGGCCAGCGCGGCGACGGTTGGAGCCTCGAAGATCGCGCGCAAGGGGAGATCCACCTGGAAGGTCTCGCGCACCCGGCTGAGGACCTGCAGCCCCAGGAGCGAGTGACCCCCCAGGTCGAAGAAGGAGTCGGCCGTCCCGATCTCCCGGATCCCCAGCAGCTCGCGGAAGATCCCGGCGAGGAGCTCCTCGGCCTCGCCGGTGGGCTCCAGGTACTCGCTGGCCAGCGCGGGACGCCCGTGCAGCCCCGCCTCGGGGAGGGCGTCGCCGCCCTCGCCGGCGTGGGCCGCGCCGCGCGGAGCACGCAGGCGCTCCAGGCGTGCGTGCAGCGCCTGGGGGGAGACCACCACCCGCGGCTCGCCGGCCAGGGCGGCCAGCGCCTCGAACACCCGGACCCCGTCGGCGCGCGGGATCGCCCCCGCGGAAAGGGCCGCGGAGCCTCCTTCCTCCTCCCAGCGGTCCCAGCTCACGCTGGTCCAGCGCCGCCCCCGGGCCGCGCACCGCTCGGCCCAGGCGTCGCCCAGCACGAACGCCGCGGTGGCCGCGGCCAGCCCCGGCCCGCCGAAGACCGAGAAGATCGAGTTCTGGAGGAGGAGGAAGTCGAGCGGGAGCCCCGCCGTGGCCTCCTCCAGCGCGGCCAGCTCGCGCGTCAGGCGGGCCAGCTCCACCCCGGCCGCGGCGGAGCGCGCCTCGGCCAGCGGGGCGGGTTCGGCCCCCACGCCCTGGGCGGCGTGGACCACGCCGTGCAGCGCCCCGAACGCCTCCACGGCCGCCGCCACCGCGCCGCGCAGCGCCGCGGGGTCGCGCGGGTCGGCGCGAAGGAGGAGGGGCGCGCAGCCACGCGCCTCGGCGGCGATGATCCCTCGCAGCGTCTGGCCGGCGGCGCCTCCGCCGCCAGGGGAGGCGAGGAAGGCGTCCCACGCCTCGCGCTCCGGGAAGGAGGGGTGCACCAGCACGGCCAGGCGCGCCCCCACGCCCGCCAGGTGCTCGGCCAGCACCGCGGTGCCCGCGGGCATCCCCCCGGAGACGAGGTAGGCGCCCCCGGGGCGGAAGGACGCGGCGCCCGCGCCGGGGGGCGCCGCCTCGTAGCCCAGCACCCAGCGCCGCGCGCCCCGGAGCACCACCGCGGTGTCTGCGGCGTCGGCGGCGGCCTCGGCCAGGAGCTGCTCCACCAGGCACTCGTCGCCGGGGGCGCCGGGGCGTACGTCCACCGTGCGGCAGACGACGTGCGCCAGCTCCTGCGGGAGCGCCAGGCAGGGGCCCAGCACGGTGGCGCGCTCGGGGCGGACGCCCTCACCGCCGGCCACGTCGCGCACCCCCTCGGTGGCCACCAGGAGCCGGAACGGCCCCCCGTCCGCCTCGCGGGCGAAGGTCGCCGCCAGGGCGGCCACGGTGGCGTACCCGCGCGCGTGCGCCCGGTCGAACGCCTCGGGACCCGCCCCGCCGCCCTCCGGGTCAATCCCCCAGAGGACGACGGCGCGGCGGGGGCGCACCCCCGCCGCGCGCAGCGCGTCGCGGAGCGCGGCCAGGTCCTCGGCCGAACCCGGGCGCACGGTGTAGCCGCGGCCGCCCGAACGGGCGAAGCCCTCGCCGGGCTCCGCCACCGCCACCGTGTGCCCCAGGGCCTCCAGCCGCCCGGCCAGCCGCCCCCCGATCCCCAGGCCGTCCGCCAGCACCAGCCACTCCGCGGCCTCCGCAGGGGCGCGCGTGGGGAGCGGGGCGCGCCGCCAGACCGGGAGGTACATCCACGCCGCCGGTCCGGACCGCCTCTCCACGGCCTCTCCCCCGCGGCCCGCCGGGGCAGCCGCCGAGCCTGGCTCCACCCAGTAGCGCTCACGCTCGAAGGGGTAGGTGGGGAGCGCGACGCGCCGCAGCCGCTCGTGCGCATGCACCGCCTCCCAGTCCACCGGCGCCCCCGCGGCCCAGAGCCGGCCGGCCGCGTCCAGGAGGCAGGCGTCGTCGGGGCGGCGCTCGAAGCGGTGGCGGAGGGCGACCACCAGCGAAGGCGGAGTGTCGCCCCAGCAGTCGACCTGGAGGGCCAGCCCGCCCACCGTGTTCCCGGGGCCCACTTCCAGGAGGAGGCGGACGCCGTCGCGCGCGATCGTCTCCACCCCGTCGGAGAAGAGGACCGTCTGCACCAGGTGCCGCGCCCAGTACTCCGGGTCGGTGGCCTCCCCGGGGCGGATCCACTTCCCGGTCACGTTGGAGGCGAAGGGGATGGTGGGCGGGGAGAGGCGCACCCCGCGCAGGCGCTCCGCCAGGCGCTCCGCCACCGGCGCCATCATCGGCGAGTGGTAGGCGTGCCGGGCGGGGAGCCGCCGCAGGGTCACCCCGCGTGCCGTCATCTCCGCCTGCAGCGCGTCGACGGCCGCCCTGGGGCCGGAAACCACGCTCATCCAGGAGGCGTTGTGGGCGCCGATCGCGATCCCGTCGCGGAGGTAGGGGGCGGCCTCCTCCCTGGGGAAGGGGAGCCCCATCATCCCCCCCGGAGGCGTCTCCTCGATCAGCCGGGCCCGCTCGGCCACCAGCATCAGCGCGTCTTCGAGCGGCCAGACCCCCGCCACCGTGGCCGCCACGTACTCGCCCAGCGAGTGGCCGATCATTGCCTCGGGGCGCACCCCCCAGCTCATCCAGAGCCGCGCCAGGGCGTACTCGGTGACGAAGAGCGCCGGCTGGGCCAGCCGGGTGCTCTCCAGGAGCCCCATCTCGTCGTCCCGGCCTGCGCGCCCCAGCAGGGCGCGCAGGTCGAGCCCGCCGGCGACGTCGGCCGCCGGCGCCGGGCCGTCGGCCGGGTAGAGGGCGTCGCGCAGGTCCATCCCCAGGTACGGGCGGAGGATCTCGGCGCAGCGGTCCACCGTCTCGCGGAAGAGGGGCTCGCTCTCGTAGAGGCCCTTCCCCATCCCCGGGAAGTGGTTGCCCAGGCCGGGGAAGATGAAGGCGACGCGCTGCCCGCCCTCGGGCGCCTCGGCGTCGAAGAGCTGCCCGGCGGCGCGCCGCTCCAGCGCGCGGACGGCGCCCTCGCCGTCGCGCGCCACCAGGGTGCGGCGGTGCGCGAACGCCTTTCGCCCGGTCTGCAGCGTCCAGGCGACGTCGGCCAGTTCCTGCTCCGGGTGGGCGCGCAGGTGCGCCGCCAGCCGGCCGGTGGCCGCCTCCAGCGCGGCCGGGGTGCGGGCCGAGAGGGGAAGGAGCTGCCATGCCCGCGCCGGGGCGGAGGGCCTGGGCGCGGGCGCCTCCTCCAGCACCACGTGCACGTTGGTCCCCCCGATCCCCAGCGAGGAGACCCCCGCGCGCCGGGGGAGGGTGCCGCCGCCCGGCCAGGGGAGGAGCTCCGTGTTGACGAAGAAGGGGGAGCCGGCGAAGTCGATCTGCGGGTTCGGCTCGGTGAAGTGGAGGGTGGGGGGGACCTCGCCGTGCTCCAGGGCGAGGACCACCTTGACGAACCCCGCCACCCCGGCCGCGGCGTCCAGGTGGCCGACGTTGGTCTTGACCGACCCCAGGGCGCAGTACCCCCTGCGCCGCACCTCCCCGAACGCCCGGGTGAGGGCGGCCACCTCCACGGGGTCGCCCAGCTCGGTCCCGCTCCCGTGGGCCTCCACGTACCCCACCGTCTCCGGGTCCACCCCCGCCATCGCCAGCGCCTCCTCCACGACCTCGGCCTGTCCCTCCACGCTGGGGGCGGTGAAGCCCACCTTCTGCGCGCCGTCGTTGTTGATGGCGGAGCCGAGGATCACCGCGCGCACCGGGTCGCCGTCGGCCAGCGCGTCGGCCAGCCGCCGCAGCACCACCACCCCGATCCCGCTCCCGCCGACGGTTCCGGCCGCGCGGGCGTCGAAGGCGCGGCAGTACCCGTCGGGCGACACGATCCCCCCCGGGGTGTAGCGGTGCCCCCTGCGGAGCCCCACCCTCACGCCCCCCGCGACCGCCAGGTCGCACTCGCCGGCGGCGAGCGCCTGGTACGCCAGGTGGACGGCCGCCAGCCCCGTGGAGCACGCCGTCTGCACGTTGAGCGCGGGGCCGCGCAGGTCCAGCTTGTAGGCGGCGCGCGAGGGGAGGAAGGTCCGTTCGTTGAGGAGCTCCAGCGCGAAGTGGCCCGCCGACTCCACCACGTCGGGGCGGGTGAAGAGGTGGAGGGCGAGATAGTCGCTGCGCGACGACCCGGCGTAGACCGCCACCACCTCCCGCTCGCTCCCCGGGACGTGCCCCGCGTTCTCCAGCGCCTCCCAGGCGGTCTCCAGGAAGAGGCGCTGCTGCGGGTCCAGCATCTCCGCGTCGCGCGGGCTGAAGCCGAAGAAGGCGGCGTCGAAGCGGTCGATTCCCTCCAGCACCCCCGCGGCGCGCACGTGCGCCGGATCGGTCTCCCCCTCTTGCGCGTCGAAGAAGGTGATCGAGTGCACCCCGGCGCGCAGGTTCTCCCAGAACCGCTCCACGTCGGCCGCGCCCGGGAAGCGTCCCGCCATCCCGATCACCGCCACGGCCCCGATTGGATCGCTCATGGATCGTCCCCCTTGTGTGTCGCTCTCCCGCTCCTCCCCGCCCCCTGCCCCGTCAGCGCCCGGCGGATGGCGGCGCGGTCGCGCCCCCGCCGCCAGCGCCGCTCCGCACCGGCCTCCGGTCGTCCGGCGCCCTCCACATCCGCCCCCAGGTGCTCGGCCAGCGCCGCCACCGTGGTAAAGCGAAAGAGGTCCACGATCGAAACCCCTCGGCCCAGCGTCTCGCGGAGGCGCGCCTGCACCTTCACCAGCAGGAGGGAGTGCCCGCCGAGGTCGAAGAAATTCTCCTTTACCCCCACGCGGGTGCACCCCAGCACTTCGGCCCAGATCCCCGCCAGCGCCGCCTCCAGCGCCCGCCGCGGCGCCACGTAGCCCATCTCGCCGGAATCCAGCTTCGTGGCGGGGAGTGCCTGGACGTCCAGCTTCCCGTTCGGCGTCAGCGGCAGCGCCTCCAGCACCATGAAGGCGCTCGGCACCATGTACTCCGGCAGCCGGGCGCGGGCGGCCTCGCGAAGCGCGGGGACGAGCGCGCGCATGCGGCGGCCCCACTGGGGGTCGTTGGCATAGCTCTCCCACGGCCGCTCCGCATCCGCCGCCGCGGGGAAGCGGGCGACACCGGCGGTGGGGTGAAAGAGCACGTCCAGCGTGCCGGGCGCGCCGGGGCGCACCTCGATTCCCCGCGCCAGCTCGCCAGCCAGCGCGAACAGCGCCTCGGGGGCGATCCCGCCCGCGTCCCCGGCCGCGGGCGCGCGCACGGCCGCCACGCTGGCCGCTTCACCGCCGGCCGATACCCGTTCGTACGCGCGGACGTGCTCGCGGACCCGCGCGTCGGGCACGCCACGGACGAGCAGCGCCGATGCGTTCCCCTCCGCCAGCGCCCGCAGAACGGCCGCGCCCTCCCCGCTCCATTCCCGGACGACGGGTGCCGTAGCGGCGGCGGCCACGTCCAGGTGGAGGACGACGTCGTAGCGGAAGCGGGAGACCTCGTTGTCGTACTCACCCCGCTTCACCTGCACTTCGACGCGGCCGAGGCGGGGGATGCGCACCCGTAGCGCCTCGAACAGCGCCGGATCGAGCAGCAGCTCCTGCTCCTCCGCCATCCCCTGCCGCACCCGCGCCCGCAGCTGCCCGGTCGGCAGCCCCTGCGGTGCGCGGGCGAGCTCCACCGAGGCGTGGAATGCACCCAGCAGCGGCAGACTCCGCACGTCCCCCACGAAGATCCGCCCGCCCTGCCGCAGCGCCGCGGCCGCGCCCTCCAGCACGCGCAGCAGGTAGCCCAGGTCCGGGAAGTACTGCGCGACCGAGTTGACGACCACCAGGTCGAACTCCGCTCCCGCGTAGTCGTCCAGCCGGTCCGCCTCACGCTCCGACAGGGTCACCTGCGGCAGCCCCGCGGCGTGCCGGCGCACGTGCGCCAGCGCCACTCCCGAGAAGTCGGTCCCGTGGTAGGCCCGCGTGTGCGGCGCCACGCGGAAGAGCAGCAGCCCCGTCCCGCACCCGACCTCCAGCACCCGCTCCGGACCGAGCGCCAGGATGCGCTCCGCCGTGTTCTCGACCCACGCGCGCATCTCCTCGCGCGGGATCGGCTCCCCCGTGTAGCTGCTGTTCCACCCCTTCAGCTGCAGCGTCGGATCTTCTTCCCCCTCGTCCTGCGCGTAGGTGGCGTCGAAGAGCGTTTCCCACTCGGAGACCTGCTCCCTGCCGCCGCCGGCGGCTTGGGCGCCGTCCGCGCCCGGGACGACGAAGGCGACCAGGCGCCTGTCCCCCGGCGCGTCCTCCCGTGCCAGCACCACGGCCTCCCGGACGCCGGGCTGCCCGCGCAGCACGGCCTCCACCTCGCCGGGCTCGATGCGAAAGCCGCGCACCTTCACCTGCTCGTCGACGCGCCCCAGGAACTCCAGGACGCCGTCCGCGCGCCAGCGGGCGCGGTCGCCGGTACGGTAGGCCCGCTCCGCCCCGGCGCCGACGAACTTCTCGGCGCTCAGCTCCGGCCGGCCGAGGTAGCCCCGCGCGACCCCTCCGCCCGAGATCCACACCTCGCCCGGCACCCCGACCGGCGCCAGCTCGCCGCGCGGGCCGCGCACGGCCAGGCGCACGCCCGGCAGCGGCCGCCCCAGCGGGTGCCCGGCGAGCGCACCCTCCGCGGGCACGGCATACGTCGCGCAGATGATGGCCGCCTCGGTGGGACCGTACAGGACCACGGTCCTGGCGTCGGGGAAGACCTCGCGCATGTCCTCCAGCAGGTCGGGCGGCACCGAGTCGCCGCCCACCAGCAGGAGCCGCAGCGAGGGCAGCATCCGCCCGCCGCGCACCACCTCCACGACCTGCCGCATCAGCGCGGGAACGGCGTGCAGCACCGTCACGTCTCCCGCGGCCTCCACCAGCGTCTCCGGGTCCCGCGCGACCTCGTGCGGGACGATTCGCACCGCGCCCCCCGCCAGGATCGGCGTGACCAGCTCCAGCAGCGATATCTCGAACGAGGTCGAAGCGAGCGCCGCCACCACGTCGCCGGGGGCGAAGCCGAGGGTGTCGAGGCTGGCACGCAGGGTGTGGGTGAGCTGCGCGTGCTCCACCATCACAGCCTTGGGCGTGCCCGTGGACCCCGACGTGTAGATCAGGTAGGCCAGGTCGCCGGGACCCCCACCGCCGCGGGGCTCCAGCTCTGCGCCGGGGAGGTCGCCCTCTGCCGACGGGTCGAGCAGGAGGACGTCCGCCTCGCGCTCCAGGAGCGCCCCCGCCAGCGGGAGGTCGGATACGACGAGCTTCGCTCCGGAGTCGCGCAGGAAGAAGGAGAGGCGCTCCACCGGGTAGCTCGGGTCCAGCGGGAGGTAGACGCCGCCCATCTTCCAGACCGCCAGCAGTGCGACGACGGCTTTCGGACCGCGCTCCAGGCAGACGGCGATCGTGGCCCCCGGCACGGCTCGGCCGCGCAGCCGCCGCGCGAGGCGCCCGGCGCGCGCGTCCAGCTCGGCGTAGGTGAGCGACTCGCCCGCGGACAGGAGGGCGGGCGCGCCCGGCGTGCGGGCCGCCTGCTCCGCGAAGAGGCGGTGCACCGGGGCGTCACCCGTGCCATCGCGCGCGGGCCCGCTCCCGTACGCGAGGAGCGTCCGCGCCTCCTCGTCCGGAAGGATGGACAAGCGCGACAGGCGCTCCTGCGGCGTGGCGCAGACGGCGCCGAGCAGGGTCTGATACTGTGCCGCGAAGCGCTCGACGGTGGCGGCGTCGAACAGGTCGGTCCGGAAGCGCAGTCCCCCGAGCAGCTCCTCGCCCACCTCTCTGAGGTCCAGCTCCAGGTCGAAGCGTACCGTCCGGATCTCGCCCCCGAACGGCTCCAGCCGCAGCCCGGTGATGGTGGACCCCCCGCCGGAGTCCACGTTCTGGAGCTGGAACATCACCTGGAAGAGCGGCGTGTGCGACAGGCCCCGCTCCGGGGCGACCTCCTCCACCAGCCGCTCGAACGGCAGCTCCTGGTGGGCGTATGCCCCCAGCGCCGTTTCCCGCACGCGGCGCACGAGCGCCTGGAACGACGGGTCGCCGGAAAGATCGACGCGCAGCGCGAGCGTGTTGACGAAGAAGCCGATCAGCCCCTCCGTCCCCACCTGCGTGCGATTGGCGATCGGCGAGCCGACCACCAGGTCCTCCTGCCCCGACCAGCGCGAGAGCAGCAGGTCGAGGGCGGCGTGCGTCACCATGTAGAGCGTCGCCCCTTCCCGCCGGGCGAGGGAGCGGAGCCCACGTGTGATCTCCGCGGAAAGGCGGAACCGGTGCGAAGCGCCGCGCGAGCTCACCACCGCGGGGCGCGGGCGGTCGGTCGGGAGCTCCAGGACAGGGGGCGCGCCGCCCAGCCGCTCCCGCCACCAGTCGAGCTGCCGCTGGAGCACCTCGCCCCGCAGCCAGCCGCGCTGCCACACGGCGTAGTCCGCGTACTGCACCCCCAACTCCGGCAGCGGCGACTCCCCGCCCTTGCGGTACGCCTCGTACAGCGCCGACAGCTCCCGGTAGAGCACGCCCATGGACCACCCGTCGCTGACGATGTGGTGCATCGAGAGCAGCAGCACGTGCTCCTCGGCACCCAGCCGCAGCAGCGCCGCACGGAAGAGCGGTCCCGCCGAGAGGTCGAACGCCCGCCGCGCCTCCTCGCCGGCGCGCCGCCCGACCGCCGCGTCGCGATCCGCCTCGCCCAGCCCCGACAGGTCCTCAACCGGCAGTGCGAATCTGTCGAAGGGCGCCACCACCTGCACCGGCGAGCCGTCCACCTCCGCGAAGACCGTCCGCAGCGCCTCGTGACGCCGGACGATCTCGCCCAGGCTCCGCTCCAGCGCCGCCTCGTCCAGCGCGCCTCCCAGGCGCCATGCCATGGGCATGTTGTAGACGGTGCTTCCCGGCTCCAGCCGGTCGATGAACCAGAGCCGCTCCTGCGCGAAGGAGAGCGGCAGCGCCCCCGTGCGCTCGATCGGCACCACCGGCGGCAGCGCGGGCGCCCCCGCGCGCCGGATCTCTTCCACCTGCTCCGCCAGCTCCGCCACCGTGGGCCCCTCGAAGAGCGCCCGCAGCGGCACCTCCACCCCGAGCACCTGCCGCACCCGCGACACCACCCGCGTGGCCAGCAGCGAGTGCCCGCCCAGCTCGAAGAAGCTCTCCGTCACCCCCACCCGCTCCAGGCGCAGCACCTCCGCCCAGATCCCGGCCAGCACCTCTTCCACCGGCGTCCGCGGCGCCACGTAGCGGTCCGCGTCGGCCGCGTATTCCGGCGCCGGCAGCGCCTTGCGGTCCAGCTTGCCGTTCGGGGTCAGCGGCAGCGCCTCCAGCACCACGAACGCGGACGGGACCATGTACTCCGGCAGCTGCCCCCGCAGGTGCTCGCGCACCTCGTCCGCCGCCACCTCGCCGGCCACGTACGCCACCAGCCGCCGGTCGCCCGGCTGGTCCTCGCGGACCACGACGGCGGCCTCGCGCACGCCGGGCCGGGCGCGCAGCACGGCTTCCACCTCGCCCGGCTCCACGCGGAAGCCGCGGATCTTGACCTGGAAGTCCGTCCGCCCCACGAACTCCAGAACAGCAGTGCGGGAGTGCGGAAGTGCGGAAGTGCGCTCGGAATCGTGCGATGCGACCATACCCGCTTCGGCGCCGGGATCAAGCGCACTTCCGCACTCACGCACTTCCGCACTCGCAGTTTCGCGCCACCGCGCCCGGTCGCCCGAGCGGTACAGCCGCGCGCCCGGCTCGCCGAACGGGTCGGGGATGAACTTCTCCGCCGTCAGCCCCGGCCGCCCCAGGTAGCCCCGCGCCACCGCCGGCCCGCCGATGCACACCTCGCCCGCCGCGCCGAGCGGCACCGCGCAGACGTGCCGGTCCAGCAGGTAGACGCGCCGGTCGCCGACCGGCCTGCCGACCGGGACGGCGGGCGCGCCGAAGCCCGCGCGGACCGGGTGGCAGGTGGCGAAGACGGTGGTCTCGCTCGGCCCGTAGCCGTTGACCAGCCGCAGCCGCGGGTACAGCTCCAGCGCGCGGCGCACGTGCGGCACGCTCACCGCCTCGCCGCCGGTCATCACCTGCGCGACCCCTGCCAGGATCTCGGGCGCGGTGTCGACGATCAGGTTGAAGTACGCCGCCGTCAGCCACAGCGTGTTCACGCCGTGCCTGCGCACCTGCTCGCCCAGCACCCCCGGCTCCGAGGTCTGCCCCGGGTACAGCACGCACGTCCCGCCCGAGAGGAGCGCCGGCCACAGCTCCAGCGTCAGCGCGTCCCACGAGACCGACGAGTGCTGGAGGACCACGGCGCCCTCGCCGAAGCGCGCGTAGCCCGCGCCGCGGAAGAAGCCGGGAATGGCGCGGTGCGGCACCTCGGTCCCCTTGGGCAGCCCCGTGGAGCCCGAGGTGTAGATGACGTAGGCGAGGTTTTCGGGAGAAGCGGCGCGAGGTTCCGTGCTCCGTGCGTCGTCCCCCGTGCCGTCGTCGCCATCGAGGAGCACGACCTTCCCCCCGAACGCGGGGAGGCGGTCGCGCAGCCGCTCCTGCGCCAGCAGCAGCGTCGCGCCGGCATCGGCGAGCATGTACGCCAGCCGCTCGGCGGGGTACTGCGGGTCCAGCGGCACGTACGCGCCGCCCGCCTCGAGGATGCCCAGGATGCCGACGACCATCTCCACCCCGCGCTCCACGCAGATCCCCGCCCGCACCTCCGGCCCCACGCCGAGCGCGGCCAGGCGGCGGGCGAGCGCGTCGGAGCGGCGGTGCAGCTCCGCGTAGGTCAGCGTCTCGTCCCCACAGACCAGGGCCACCGCGTCCGGTGTCCGCCCGGCCTGCTCCGCGAACAGCTCGTGCACGCAGCGCATCGCGGGATCCACCACCTCGCCCGACCGGCTCCACTCGTCCAGCAGCAAACGGCGCTCTTCCCCGGCCGGCAGCTCCAGCCGCGAAAGCCGCGCGTCCGCGTTCTCCGCCACCTGCTCCAGCACCCGCGCCAGGTGGCCGAGCATCCGCTCGATCGTGCCGCGCTCGAAGAGGTCGGTGCTGTAGTTCAGCGCGCCGCGCAGGCCCTGGGGGGTCGCCGCGAGCGTCAGGAACAGATCGAACTTGGCGATCGCGGCCTCCGCTCCGACTCCGCTCACCTCCAGCCCCGGAAGAGCGCCTCCCCCGCCCGCGGCATCCTGCAGCGTGAACATCACCTGGAAGAGCGGCGAATGGCTTAAAGACCGCTCCGGCTGCAGCTCGGCCACCAGGCGCTCGAAAGGCGCCTCCTGATGCGCGTATGCGCCCAGCGTCGCCTCCCGCACCCGCCGCAGGGTCTCGCGGAAGGAGGGGTCTCCCGAGAGGTCGGTGCGCAGCACCAGCGTGTTGACGAAGAAGCCGATCAGCGCCTCCACCTCCCCGCGCGTTCGTCCGGCGATCGGGCTCCCCACCACCACGTCCTCGCTGCCGGCGTACCTGCCCAGCAGCACCTGGAAGGCGCCCAGCAGCGTCATGTACAGCGTCGCGCCCTCACTGCGCCCCAGCGCCTGCAGCCGCTCCAGCAGCTCGGGGGAGAGCTCCACCAGGACCGTCGCGCCCCGATA